>Ga0180215_1000823_pt1 | contig 36455 bp, 23 predicted proteins | sample eDN3rd37CBELigBY_FD_128871 | JGI IMG/M metagenome (GOLD analysis project Ga0180215, IMG submission 128871) | Enriched backyard soil microbial communities from Emeryville, California, USA - eDNA 3rd pass 37_C BE-Lig BY (version 2) (version 2) | ecosystem: Environmental > Terrestrial > Soil >...
CGCCATTCCAGCTCGTCGATAATGTTCATTGCTCTGCAGCCCCTTTTCATAAATTCAATGGATTAGATTGATCATAGCGTTGAATATTAGGAACAAAATAAAAAATCGCCCCTTGTCTACTATTGTAGACATAGGGACGATTAGATAACCGCGTTACCACCCAAATTGCACCAGCAGCTTCATGCGCTGCTTGTGCCGCTTTGTGCGAGATATCGTTCGCATGCTCCGCTTGGCATTAACCAAGATACTCCAGAGTGTAATTCGCAGCCCTTGTATGTGCCAGGTTCCATCACCCCCTGGCTTTCTGTAACAGGGACAAAGCCGCTACTGCGCTCCTTCAACGTATGCCATCTATAAGATTAAAGACAGTATAGCGAACGGAAAAAACGTTGTCAACAAGAAGCTGCAACAAGTATTCCGCAATTCAAGCGCTAGCGGAACCGCGAGCCGCTTGCCAACCCACTGGCGTCAGCAGCAGCCTATCACTAATTGGCGTCCCGGAATTCGCTAGGCGATAAGCCGACCTTCTTTTTGAAAATTTGGCTGAAATAGCGGGAATCGTGATAGCCGACCCGCTCGGCTACCTCATAATTTTTAAGATGCGTCTGCTTCAGCAGCTGCTTCGCTTTGGTTATGCGGATTCTAGTCAAATGCTCGATAAAAGTAACGCCCATCGTCGACTTGAACAGAGTGCTTAAATAGGCGGGCGTAATAAACATTTTATCGGCGATATAGTGCAGCGACGCCCGGTCGTATTCATTCTCCATCCATGCGACTGCTTTCTTAATCAAGGTACTATTCGCAGTTTCGGCTGCAGCTGCCGCTCTTCCGGTGGCGATGATAGTGTCGGACACCCGTCTCTTCGTCCCTTGCAGCGTTTGCAGTTGCAGCAGCTCCGTTAGCTCAGGCGTGATGCTTGGGAGAGATTGGCCAAGATCGGCTTTCAGCCGCAGCTGAAGGCTGATTAACAGCTGCAGCGTCGCATCGATCACCTTGTTCTCCGGCAGCGGGCCATTACGCAAAAGCGTTGTATAAAAGGCGTCAACCCCTTGCTCAATCGAATGCGGCGAGCAGCTGCCTGAGATCATTTGAAAGAGCCGTTCTTCTTCCGATTCCGGGTACTCGGACTCGTATGCATAAGGCTCTATCTCGTCGAAAAAGATAGGCTGCGAATCATTTCGATAATAACGATGCTTGAGCGCAGCCGCCGCCTGTTCGTAACAATGAGGCAGTCCCGAAAGCTGCGGGTAAGGATTGCTGATGCCCAGCGAAATGCCATGAGCGAAGCGATAGCCGCCGCTGCTGAGTATACGGTGCAGGCTTATGACGAAAGGCAGGTCATCCCATGAAAAAATAACCCCAATCCGGCAGCTTGCGTCCGGCAGTATGGTAAAATGCCGCGGCGCATGCTGCTTAATGACCGCATACAACTGCCCGGCGAGATGATGGCGAGCCCATAGATCCGCCTCGTCAGTGCAAGCGGCAAACAAAGCAATCGCCGGCAAAGCGCAGGAGGCGTCAAGGTCATACCTTTCTCTATTGGCACTGCCGGCGTTTACGCTTATTTCCTGAATAAAATCCTCTAACAGTCGATTATGTCCGGCTTGCGCTCCCGTCCGCCGGCCTTCTAACTGGTACATGCCCGTAGCTCCTCTCTATAGAAAGGAAATTGTAATGACTAATGACGCTATCTTAGCTGTCCGTATAATGCTTATAAAAATCGAGTCCTCTGACCAGCTTTTTCTCCGCCAGATCGATATCGCCCGATTTAATGACCTGCAATATTTCGGTATGCCCATCCGGTATGGAGTAGCCTTGATGGTCTCGGTTCGTAATCGTAATAAAACGCATAATTTTTGATTTTATGCCGTTCCAAATCGTAAAGAGCAGCTCATTTCCGCTTTTCAGGTAGAAAAATCCGTGAAAATCCATATCCAGCTCGACGAGCCGATAAGGATCGTTGTTGTCCACAGATTGCCGCATTCCGGCAATGATCGTCTCCAGATGCACGATATCCTTCTCTTTCATCACTTTCATCGCCTCGCGCAGCGCATGGCCTTCAACCAGCTGGCGAAGCTCGTAAATATCGCGGATCTCCTTAGCTGTAATTTCGGATACAGCCGAGCCTTTATTTGTTTTTCCCGCTATGAGGCCCTCTTGCTTCAGCCTCTCCAGCGCTTCTCTAACCGGCGCTTGGCTGACGCCGAACTCCTTCGCGATATCCAATACGATCATCCGATGTCCGGGCAGCAGCTCTCCCCTCATAATTTTCCGCTTCAATACGTGGGAGATATGCTCGCTAAGCGAGATCGGCGCCGGCACCGGATTTGCAGGTTCCAAGCTCACGGATACCCCTCCTTCTTACATCGCAACTGTCAAATTATCGATAATCGATAATTAAATGCTAATCTCTTCCAACAGCCCTGTCAATAAGAAATTTCCGCTTTTCTAGACCTAGTAACATCATGAAAAAAAATCAAACAAAATGATAAATTTACAGCATCGCAATATGTTGCCTGACCTCGTTAAGATAATTATATAGGCTTCATCAAGCGAGACCGAAGGCCATTTGCATTCCAAAGGGGGTTTGATCGCTTGTCCAATCAAACGGTCTTCATTACGGACGCCGACAGCGAGTCCGGCAAAGCGCTTATCGCAAAATTCAGCAGCTCCGGCGCGAATCTGCTTCTGAACAGCCTGCGTAACAGCAGCGACTGGGCGCATGAGCTGAACGCGCTAAAAAGCAACGGCGCGAAGGCGTTCGTTGCCAACGTTAATTTATGCAGCAGCCAGGAGCTAGCGGCGATGCTCGACGCTGCCGATACCGAAATCGGCGCGATCGATGTCATGATTCATAACCAAAGCGTTAGCAGGCGGGCCAGCGTTGAAAGCTGCGAGGAGTCATCGTTTTTCGAGGTTATGCAGAGCAATGCCAAATCCGCCTTTTTTTGCACCCAAACTGTAGGCAAGCGGATGGCCGCCCGGGGGAGCGGCAGCATCATCTATGTCAGCTCCATTCACAGCGAAAAGCCGACTGGCTCGGCGTTTCTGTACAGCGCGTCGCAAGGCGCGGTCAAAATGCTCGCTCATGAAGCGGCGCTGTTCCTCGGTCGGCAAGGCATTCGCGTCAACGTGATCGAGCTGGGGCCTGTCGAAGGAACAGGCGCCAGCTTTTCGAGTGAGATTAGCGGGCTTTATGACAACTATCAGTATAAAGTGCCGAGCGGCAGCCTTGGAACGTACGAGGATTTGGCCGAACTGTCCTACTTTCTGTCCCAGGACGAAGCGCGATATGTGAACGGTGCGGATATACGTCTCGACGGCGGCTTTTTGATGCATTACATGGATTTCAGAATGAAAAAGCCAGCTGTAGGAGAGGAGCCGACGCCATGAGTCTAACAGGAAAAACAGCGATCGTTACCGGCGCAGGCACCGGAATCGGCAGAGGCATCGCGCTTGAGCTGGCAAGGCGCGGCGTCAAGGTCGCGATCCACTATAACGCAAGCGAGGCTGGCGCTCTCGAGACGCAGCGGCTAATCGGGCAATTCGGGGGAGATTCCTTTACGGTACAGGCCGATGTCGCAGACCTGGAGCAAATAAGCCGCATGATCGAATCGGCCGCAGCAGAGCTCGGCGGCAGCATCGACATATTAGTCAACAATGCCGCGCTGCAGCTCAATACGGAATGGTTCAACTATACGGAGGATCAGTTCGACCGGGTGATGAACGTCAATCTTAAAGGTTATTGGCAATGCATGCAGGCGGTCATTCCCTACATGAAGCACAAAGGGTTTGGCCGGATTATTAACATCTCCTCCATTCACGGCAAACGCCCGACCGATTTCGACGCCGTCTATTGCATGACAAAAGGCGCTATCAAAATGCTCGGCAGAGAAAGCGCGATTGAGCTCGCTCCCTTCGGCATTACGGTCAATACGATTGCGCCAGGCGCGATCGATGTCGGCAAGTATATCAAGGCGCATAGACAGCCTAATCCAAAAAAATTTCCGCTAGGCCGCGTCGGGCTGCCCTCGGATGTCGCGTCACTCGTATGCTACATTGCTTCCGACGAAACCTCATTTTTAACAGGAGCAACGATTCGCCTGGACGGAGCCGGCACGCTCGTATAACCGGTTTGAAGCAAGCTGTATATCAATATTTCGCAAAGGAGCATTCCGATGTCCAATCAAGAAACGTATGAAAATGCATTAGCCCATGTGAGCACCCTTTCCAGACCGTCCGACCTTCGCATTACCGACATTCGCTTCGCGGATATAGCCGGCGCGCCTATGCACTGCAGCCTCATCAAAGTGTATACGAATCAAGGCATTGTAGGCTTCGGGGAGGTTCGCGACGGCGCTGACAAACAATATGCCTTGGCGCTGAAGAGCAGGCTGCTGGGTGAAAACCCGTGTAACATCGACAAGCTGTTCCGCAGAATTAAGCAATTCGGCGGCCATGCGCGGCAAGGCGGCGGCGTCAGCGGCATCGAGATCGCATTATGGGATCTCGCCGGCAAAGCGTTCAACGCGCCGGTCTATCAAATGCTCGGAGGCAAATTCCGAGACCGGATTAGGATGTACTGCGATACCGACGTAGATGGCAAAGATTCTGGCAAGGCGATGGGAGAAGCGCTGAAGAAAAGAATGGATAAAGGGTTCACCTTTCTGAAAATGGATTTGGGCATCAATCAAATTATTAATGAGCCCGGTACGCTAAGCGCCCCGCTCGGCTTTTTGGAGGAAATGAAAGCTTTGTCCAAAGCCTGGCATTCCCGAAGCCGGTCCCAATTGTCCGATCAACAGCTGCGGGAGCTGCGGAGCCGCCATTATGACATTTTTAACATTGCGCATCCGTTTACGGGCATCCATGTGACGGACAAAGGACTCGACATGCTGGAGCAGTATGTCGCCGACGTCCGCTCGGTTATCGGCTTCGAGGTGCCTTTGGCGATCGATCATTTCGGGCATATCGGGCTTCAGGACTGCATCAAGCTGGGACGCCGCATCGACAAATACAATTTGGCATGGATGGAGGATATGCTCCCTTGGCAATACGCGAACCAGTATGCGCAGCTGGCGAGCGCGGTGACGACGCCGATCTGTACGGGCGAAGACATCTATTTGAAGGAAGGCTTCAAGCCGCTGCTTGAGGCAGGCGGCGTATCGGTCATTCATCCTGATGTGCTGACGGCGGGCGGCATAATGGAAACGAAAAAAATCGGCGATATGGCGCAGGAATACGGCGCTGCAATGGCGATCCATATGGCGGAAAGCCCGATCGCCTGCCTGGCTGCCGTACACGTCGCTGCCGCCACGGAAAACTTCATGGCGCTTGAATACCATTCGGTCGACGTCAGCTGGTGGGACGATCTGATCATCAGCAAGCTGCCGAAGCCGCTCGTGCAGAACGGCTTCATCCAAGTGCCCGACGCTCCGGGGCTTGGCATCGAAGCGTTGAATGACGAAGTCATCGCCCAGCATCTTCATCCGGAAATTCCGGGGCTTTGGCTGCCGACAGACGATTGGGACCACTACTGGTCCAATGACCGGTTATGGAGCTAGTTCAGTTCAATTAAAAAGGCGAGGTGAACGTTATGCAATTTAGCAATCGAGAGGATATTATTCAGCTTACGCCGCTTTGGGAAGGCGAACGCTTCCCCGACGGACGGCCGAAGGTTCCCTCCGGCATTCTTAAGCGGTTAAGCCGCATCACGCTTGAAGAAGCATGGGGCCCGCTCTGGTCACAAGGCTATCATTATCAATTTGAGGGCGACTTGAAGATCATTCATCCAAATCAGGTCATGGTCGGGCGAGCCGTTACCGCCGTCATGGTGCCGAAGCGGCCGGACCTGCATGATACGCTGCTCAGCTACGGCCATGAACAGGAGGGGCGCAACGGCTTTTTCAATCAATGGGTCATCGATACGCTGGAGGAAGAGGATGTCGTCGTCGTCGACATGTTCGATAAAATCTATCAAGGAACTTATGTCGGAGGCAATCTCTCGACCGCCATTTCCACGCGCACAAAAAGCGGCGGAGCCGTTATTTGGGGCGGCATTCGGGACAATCAGCAAATTGCGGAAATCGAAAATATTAACATCTATTACCGGGGCAGCGATCCGACCGCCATCGCGGACGTCACAATGACCGGCATGAATGTGCCGACCCGAATCGGCCGCGCCATCTGCCTGCCTGGCGATGTCGTGCTTGGCACGCCCGCGGGCGTCATTTTCATCCCCGCCCATCTGGCCGAGCCAACCGCTGTCCATGCGGAAAAGTCGCAGGTACGCGATATTTTTGGGTTTATCCGCTTAAAGGAGCTAACCTATACGACAGCGCAAATTGACGGCGCTTGGACTGCCGCTATGTGGCAGGATTTTATCAATTGGTTCGAAGCGGATGAAGCGGCAGCGAATTATAGCCATTTAAGCTGGGAGCTCGAGCGGGAAGAAGCGCGGCGCAAAGAGAGCGGCGGGAACGGCGGCCCTTCAAGCGATGTGCGGCTGTAGCGGCCGGTGCTTATGTAATGAATTCTTTCGCTATACTAAGAGCGCAATCGCAGGGCTGCATTTCTGATGCAGCTCGATGGTTTCGCGAAGCTATAAAAAATGGCGACTTAAGGGAGGCTGTCTCCCCAGTCGCCATTTCTTGCTTTTAGCCGATGCCCTTGATTCTGAAAACAGAAAAGGAATGCTTTGGAAAAGCATACTGCATGCGATGACCATCTAGCTTTATCGATTCCCTGCTCGGCTTAATCCGATCAGGCTGCTCGAACGTATTTTCATCTTCAAGCGCGCAGCCCGACAGCTCGAACACGTCTGCGATATACGAAACAGCGCCTAAATCGGCAAATTCAATATCTGCAGTTACATCCGTTTCTTGCATATTTACAACCTTGACGATCACATCACCGCTTGCGTCCTCCACGCTTGCAGTATAATAAAGCGGCTCGATTACCGCCTGCCTGTCCTCGATTTCATGGATTTGCTCCCCGTTAATAAAAGCGCGAATTCGGCGCCCGGACACTTCCAGCGCGAGCTCATACGCAACTCCTTCCTCAACGGTAAACAGGCTTTGGGTCAAGCAGGAGCCTCTCCCGCTAATTCGAGAGGTTATCATGGAATCTTGATTTTGCCAGCCTCCTAGCTCCCAAACCCGTTGGTTTTGGTCATCTTCTCTGCCGAAAAAAATGTTAAATCCGCGTGGCCCGCTTATTTTTACCGCTTTGACAAACAATGTATAATGCGTCCAATCGGTTTCACCGAGTAATTCAAGCCGGTTTGCCGTTCCGTTCGATCGCGCTTCCTCGGTATCGGACAATTCAGCGGTCAAGTCTTTATAATCGATAATCTCGCCCGTATCGTTGTTCACTAAACGGATATCCGAGTAACGAACGGAGTTAAAATCCGTCCCTAATCCGTATGCGCCGCTGATCGGCGCTGACATGCTTTGCTCGCGCCGCGAGAAGCCGTCAGCCTCAATGCCAAGCAGCCGGTCCCCTTGATGATGCATGAACAGCTGCTGCACATAATAATTCGGCGTTGCGAGCACCGCGTGATTGTTGAACCAAATGAGATCCGGCTTCCAATTGACATAGTCAACGTTGCAAAGCATCGGCGCATAGCAGGCGAGCCCGACCGCATGAGCGTTCTTCTCCAGACCCGTCATAAACGCCGCTTCCGCGAGCGCATTGTAGTACGTATTGCCCCATGATGCATATTCGCCCAAAAATACTTTCGGCTCGTCGGCTTTGAAGCTGTCGTAGCGGTCATAGTTCGCCAGAAACCATTCCGGAGATTGGTAATAATGCTCGTCAACGAGATCGGATTTATTATCTCTGGCCGACTTCCAGCCCCGCTCGTATTCCCCGCCTGCGGCAAACGGCCCGCTTGAGTTAATGATTTTGATGTCGGGATGCTTCTCCTTAATAGCCTTATGGAAATAAACATATCGTTCAAAAAACGGCTCGCCCACTTCCTCGTTGCCGATGCCGATATACTCCAGGCCGAACGGCTCCGGATGGCCGAGCTCGGCTCGCAGCGCCCCCCACTCCGTCAACGATGGATCGCCGTTCGCGAATTCGATTAAATCGAGCGCATCGTCGATCCAAGGCCCCAGCTCCTCAATCGGTACGATCCGCTTATGATGAGGATCGTAACCGGCCGGAAGTATCGGAATCGGCTTCGCGCCGATATCCTCGCAGAAGAGAAAGTATTCATAGTAACCTAAGCCCAGCGTCTGATTATAGCCCCAATTGTTGCGCCGTGCAGGCCTTTGCTCGACGGGGCCGATCGTATTTTTCCAGCGGTACATGGAGTTGCGGTCATCCGCATTCAGCGAGCCGTCATGCACTAAGCAGCCGCCCGGAAACCGCATAAATTTTGGCTTCAAATCGGCAAGCACCGTTGCGATATCCTCTCTTAGCCCATTCGGACGGTTCCGAAACGTTTTGGCCGGGAACAGGGACACCATATCAATATGTAGCTTGCCCGATCCGCCCGTTACGATCGTTAGGCGGCTGCTGAAATCGGTCTGTTTCGCCATAATTACAGCTTCATACTTCTTCCATTCACTAGAATCTACTATAATGTCCGTTTCCCCGTGAACGGCTCCATCCAAGCTTTCGATTGCGATTCGCACCGGCTCGTGAAAGCTTGCATTGCGCCGGGCATAGAAGGAGAAGTTGTACGCCTCTCCCGTATGCACCGGGATGCCCGAATTGAAGCCCATGTTCATAATCCCTACGCCATCGCCCGCCGATAAAATGTCAATAACAGCATAGTGTCTGTTTTGTTCATGGACGGGATCTTCTTCTTCAACTGTGAGCTCCGCTTTTCCTTCGCCGCGCTCAATCTTCTCCCATGCCGTCAAGGCATGATACCCGGAGCGGTCAATCGGATCGAACTCGAAGGACCGGTTGCGTACCAGCTCTGCGTAAAGTCCACCGTCTGCGGCATGGTTTAAATCTTCAAAAAAGATGCCGAACAGGTCTCCCAAAGGAGCGCCGCGGCGCTGCGTGTACACTTTCAACGTGCCATGTGCCTCACTCACCGTTTCTGCTTCCTTCGTCCTCTGCCGTTAACCAGTTGTCTACATTAACAGTCGGTCTGCCCTCGATAAACTCGATTTTACTAATACATGTTTCTCGAAGCACCGTTGTCGCCGGATCGATCAGCCGATGATAGCAAAGGTACCAATCCCCTTTATATTCAGCCATCGAAGCATGTCCTGTCCCGAAGAAAGTGTCAGACGCCCGCGTCACGCGATTATCTTCTGGCATCCGATACGGGCCGAGAATATGGCTGCTCGTCGCAAAACAGATTTGGTAGCGCGGGTCGCGTGTATCGTAATTGCTCCATGTGAGCAAATAAGTCCCGTTCATTTTCTGCAAATGCGGCCCTTCGTTATAAACGCCGCTGTCGAACACGCCGGCATCCTTGCCGCGGCACTCGTACAATTGATCAGATAGAAGCACCGGCTTGGATTTGAACGATACCATATCATCATTGAGCGGAACGATCCAGCATTTTCCTTGGCCCCACAAAAGGTACGGCTGACCGTCGTCATCCACGAACAGGTCGGCGTCAATGCTTTGGCAGTCATATTCGTCCTTCGTAAGCAACGGCCTGTCAAGCAAGTCCTTAAACGGTCCAAGCGGCGAATCGGCAACGGCTACGCCGATTTGAGCTTCTGCGGAGAAGTACATATAATATTTTCCCTTATATTTATTAATACCCGGAGCCCATGCTCTCGTCTTCGCCCAGCTGACATCGGTTAAATCCAGCGCCAAGTAAGGCCCGTCCCAGTTCACTAAATCTTTGCTGTGGAATACATGGAATTTCTCATACACCCATCCATCGCTGTCTTTCGTCGGGTACAAATAGTAATCATCGCCGTCCTTCAGCAAAAACGGATCGGCCCACTCTCCAGCTATTGTCGGCTTTTGCTTATTCATGTGCATCTATTCCTCCTCCGTATTGTTCAAGCAGCCGCTCATACTCAGCAGCTGTTACCGGTATGACAGAGCCGTGCCGCGGACTATCGGGCAAACGATAATTAGCAGGCAGCGACCATTCGCCGGAGCCCAAATCCGTCGTTTCAAAAGGTACGTAGCCCCGCAGTCCGTATTCATCGACAAAGCAGTACCATTTCTCTTCCGTGTTGGATTTAAAAATGATTGGCCCTTCTCCGCGCATTAAGAACGGCTGCTCTACGCTGCCGTTAATTAATGCATAGCTAGGCGAATGAAAGGAAGCGCCTGCCTCCTGCATCACGTTATGGCCTTTGCTAATTCTGTAGATCGTCCCGCGATCGTCGATCATCGTCGTGTCGATAACCGAATAGCCGTAATCCATATAGACGGCAGGCTCGCTGAACGTAATAAAATCCTTCGTTGACGCCACCATCATCCGATGGTAGCTTTCCTGATCGCCGCTGCCTGCATCTCCAGCAATCATCGATGCCCAGAATACGTTGTAAACGTCTTCATCCTTATCGTCAAAAACTTCGGGAGCCCAGGCGCAGCCCGCTCCCGGCGGCGCAATTTCGATCATCGCCTGATCGGACCACCTAATAAGATCCTCCGATTTCCATACCATGATCGACCGGCTGCCTTCCGTAACGGCACGCTTCCAATCGCCGTTGCCGTAGATTCTCAGATCGGTTGCAACCAAATAAAAGAAATCGCCGCGCGGCGAGCGGACAAGATACGGATCGCGAACGCCTTGCTCTCCTAGCCCGGAAGTGAGGACTGGCCTCCCTCCGTTCAGTTCCTGCCAATTCAGCGGGTCATTGCCCCGGCTTAGCGCAAAATACACCTGCTCCCCATCTTCGGAGCCCTCGCCTTTAAAGTATGCGAACAAATAACCGGCATACTGTTCTTGATTACTCGTCATCGCAAGCACTATCCTTTCACTGATCCTACTAATCGCAACGATTAGTTGAATTAATGTATACATTAATCAGTTGATCTATGCATTAATCTAATGATACTACTATACGCGAATAATGAACATCCCCTTTTACAAGAGAAAAGAAAAAGCAGACTCCGGTTTAATACCAGAGTCTGCTTGCATTTACATACATATTCTATCTCATCGGCGCAAAATCTTTAATCTGCGCTAAAATATCATCGATACGTGTCATCGTATCCGAAGAGAGCTCGACACCTGCCGCTTTAACGTTTTCTTCAATCTGCGACGGCTTCGTCGCGCCGATCAATGCGGAGCTGACACCCTTCTGACGCAGCACCCAAGCGATTGCCAGCTGGGATAGCACAAGACCTTGCTCCTTGGCAACATCGTCCAGCTTCTGAACGACCTGCAGCACTTCGTCGCGGAAATAGCTTTTTATAACGCCGTTGATGGACTCGTTAGCGCCTCTGCTGCCGGCAGGCAGCGGCTGGCCTGGTTTATACTTGCCGGTCAGCACGCCCTGCGCCAGCGGCGAAAATACGATTTGGCCGAGCCCTTCGCGCTCGCTCAAAGGCATCACTTCGTGCTCGATATACCGCTCGAACATATTGTAGATCGGCTGATTGGAAATAAGCGGATTCAGCATCAGCCGCTTAGATATGGCTGCGGCATCGGCAATTTGCGCCGCGCTCCATTCGCTGACCGCAGGGTAGAGAATTTTCCCTTGGCGAACCAGATCGTCCAAAGCTCGTAGCGTCTCTTCCAGAGGCGTCTCATAGTCGTAGCGATGGCAGAAATAAATATCGATATAATCGACGCCTAACCGTTTCAAGCTTGCATCGCATTGCTCCATAATGTGCTTGCGCGACAGCCCGCGGTCATTCGGGCCGTCGCCCATCGGGAAAAACACTTTGGTCGAAAGCACGTAGCTGGATCTCGAAAACTGCTTCAGCACGGCTCCCATCGCCTTCTCGCCTTCGCCCCGATTGTAAGCGTTCGAAGTATCGAAAAAATTAATACCATGCTCGTATGCGGTACGGATGCATAAATCCGCAGCTTCCTTTTCGGCAGCCGTTCCGTAGGTAAGCCAGCTGCCGAGCCCTATTTCACTTACTTTTATCCCGCTGTTTCCAACTCGTCTATATTTCATCGCTCTGTCATCCTCTCATCTTGTCTTCGATTTCATTATAGTAGATTGAGTGAGGTTGGCAAATAGTTGTTGTGCAGCCTAAATATGATGAGCGTCTTCACGTTATAGAGACAAACTTATATAATTGCTTCCGCTAATGTTTTTAGCTGTTTTTTTGAGCTTAGCGGCATGGATTGAAATTTCTGACAAGTCGGTGTAATGATCAGATGGAATATCCAATACGGCCATTGAGAGGCTAATGAATGGGTACTTTTTGAAGCTGCGATTTCTATCCAATGAAACAACATAATTGTTCGAATAGTCCTCGGTTGAATAAAACTGTTTTTTCTCATCATCAAATAATGAAATGATTTTCTGACAATATTCCACTGTATGAGCTTGAGAGATGACGGTAACAAAATCATCGCCGCCTACATGTCCGACGAATAATTGCGGAATGGATAGGGATTGAAGAATTTTGCCGACCCACTTAATGACATCGTCCCCAAATTTGAAGCCATAGACATCATTGTAAGCTTTAAAATGGTCGATATCGGAGTAAATGACGGAAAACAACCGCTTCTCTTCCAGCTTATATTGAATATAGCGGTTGATCTGTTCATTGCCTGGGAGGCCGGTTAACGGATTTTTCTGAATCGCATCCTTCAGCCTATACTCCGTCATAAACGTAAGCAGCTCGTACACGGGTATTACACCGATGAATTTGCCTTCTTCCGTAACTAGAATATCGTCATAAATATCCTCATAGGCTCTAGCCATTGCCAATCTTGAAGCTTCTTCGACCTTCATGGAGCAGTCAGCGATTAATATGTTCGTATACATGACCTCCTTCAGCTTCTTTTTAAAATTCAGCGCAATGCCATACTGCGTGCCTAATAGGCCGAACATATCCACACTGCGAATAATGCCGACCGGCAGATCGTTTCTCATCACCACATACGTTCGTTTGGATGATTTTTGCACCTTGATATGGTTGGCCAGCTGGCTTAACGTTTCATGCTCATTTACAGTATGACCTGGTTGTATATGAAGATCTTTCAGACTAGGAACTGCATTCCAATTATCCACTTTTCATACACTCCAATGTTCGTTATAATCCGATATTTTTATGATTCTGCCTAATTAGCTGATGAATAGCAGCAGGTATCGCAGCAGGAACCTCGGCCGGTCTTGCTAACAGATATCCTTGCGCATACCTCACGCCCATCCTCATCAGCATTGTAAGCTCCTCCTCTTGCTCGATGCCTTCCGCGATCAAATCAATGTTCATTTTCTGCGTAAACGTAATAAACGCCTCCACTATATATTCCTTGATTCTATCCAGATGAATATTATGAATGAGGGAGCGGTCTATCTTAATATAATCGGGATATAACTGCGCGATCGTTGCCAGAGACGAATACCCCGCTCCAGCATCGTCAATCGCAATCCGGTATCCTTGTCTCCGGTAATGCTCTAAAATTTTTTTTGCAACGGCAAAGTCTTCGATTGAATTTCTCTCCGTAATTTCGAACACGATATTTTCAGGTCCGAGCCCGTTCTTCTGAAGCACCTCCAGCGTGCGCCCCGGCACAAATTCTGCGTCATTGATGATATGAGAAGATATATTTAGAAATAGCTGCTGCTCCTTGGCACCCAGCCTGACGTTCTGAATCGCCCTCTCCCTCGCCAGACGCTCAAGCGCATACAACAACCCATGCTGCTCAGCTGCTTTAAATAGCTGCAAAGGAGAATGGAGAACGCTGCCCGCCGGACCTCTTGTTAAAGCCTCATACCCCATTGCCGCGCCTGAGTCAAGCTTAACAATCGGCTGGTATAAGGTATGTATTCGCTGATCGTTCAGCACGCTTAGCAGTTCATCCTTTAGTTCATTAACCAGAAAGATTTCACTCCTTGGACAGTTAGATGCTATTCTCATGTCTCGACCAATCCTATCGCATACTAGATTTTTCAACTATATCCAACGTTACTAGCACTACTCTATCATTCGATATGATTCGACAAATTAATCGTATGTAAAATTTATGTAAAATAGATCGTACTGTTCACAAAATTCTAAATGATAAAGCCAAAAAGACAGATCAGCTATCATCGATAAGTGTTATGATGGAATTCAAATAGGTCCGTTTGATTTGAGTCAAATATGCAAGGAGATTATGTGATGTGGAAGCCTGACCGCAGCAGTACAAAAGCACTTTACGAGCAAATTGCCGACCATCTGGAGCAAAGAATAGGCTACGGCGAATTTCCTCCTGGCAGCTTGCTTCCTTCTGAGCGGAAGCTGGCGGAGCAGCTTAATGTGAACCGCAGCACCATTATTTCGGCTTTTGCCGAGCTTCGGTCACTCGGCATTATCGAAAGCCATATTGGCATCGGAACCCGGGTTAGTACAACCAAATGGGGGGTAACTCCAAAGCATACCCCTAACTGGAGCCGATATGCCGAAGGAGGCAGCTTTCTTCCTAATTTGCCTTTTATGCGAAGAATCCGTGAAGCACTGGCTCAACAGCCTTCACTGATCGATTTTGCAAGCGGTGAACTGTCAGCTGATCTAGCCCCTACTGCTGAAATCGCTTCGTTAATGAGCAATCATGATTACACTGCTTATTTGGGTTACGACAATCCGCAAGGATCGATGCCCCTAAGACAGACTTTGGTCGATTATCTTCGCAAGTATCGTGAAATTCGAACAATGGAATCGTCCATACTGATTACATCCGGTTCTCAACAATCGTTGCATTTAATTACGCAATGTCTTCTGTCTCCCGGCGATGCCGTTGCCATAGAAGATCCTTCTTACTGCTATTCGCTGCCTTTATTCCAATCGGCGGGACTTCGGCTATTCCGGCTCCCCGTCGACAATGACGGCGTACAGCCGGATGATATCCGCGAATTGTATAGAAAGCATCGAATCAAGATGGTATTTTTGAATCCCAATTATCAGAATCCGACAGGAGCGGTGCTCAGTGATGAGCGGCTGGAACGTATTCTTGATTTGGCTAGTGAGCTGGGGCTTCCAATCGTAGAAGACGACCCATTTAGCCTGACCTCTTATGCAGGCGCGCCTCCTCGGCCTCTAAAGGCTATGGATACTGCAGGCTCTGTTCTGTATATCGGCTCATTCTCCAAAATCGCCGCCTCCGGCTTGCGGATCGGATGGATGGTAGCGCCTCATTCCATAGTGGAGCGGCTTGCGGATGCCAGACAGCAGATGGATTTTGGATTAAGCATCATCCCGCAGCTGGTTGCAGGGCAATTTTTACAATCGCCTTTTTTTGCGCCTCACTTGGATAGCCTTCGTGCACAACTGCAATTTAAACGGGATCTGGCCATCGAATCGTTGCAAAAGGAGCTTCCAGGCTTGGTCGACTTTGTTGCGCCAGATGGAGGATTGCATTTATGGTGTAAATTGATCCCGGATATCCCCGAAGGAAAACTGTTAGAAGAATCAATTAAAGCAGGAGCTGTATTTGTTCCAGGCAGCGTCTATGGCTCAAATAAAGGCTATGTGCGTTTTACTTTCGCCAGATCGAAGGCGGAGGATATCGCGCCAGGGATAGCAAGATTTGCTATGGCGCTTCGGGCATTAATGAAATAGAACAGGCGACTAAAAAAACAACCGTCGAGGCTATATCTCGCGGTTGTTTTATTTATGCGTTCAAACGGATTGCCTCCGCACGATATCGTTTACTCCTTTTTTTGATCGCCGTCATCTTCCCATCTTTTGGAATAGGCTTTATTCGTAATCCAGAAGGTCATCCAGGAAATGATGACAATAATGATTGCGCTGGCAACCCATACTCCTGTCGGAACATTCATCGTTATACCCCCCTCTCATTACACGCTACATTTGTTTGGTACTGCCTTCTTCTGCACGAATGATATGAGATCCCGCTATCATGATAATTACAGGGCTTGCAGCAAACACAATGCAAATAATAATTAAACATAACAAATCTGACACTGATCTATCTCCTCTTCCTCTGTAAAGTAAGCCTATGACTAACCATTATCTTAAAATTGAATGCAACGAATGTAACCAGCCAATCAATCAGATTTTATCCCATCCACTTACTGTCTAGATCGGTTCTTACAATCGGCCCTCCCATTCGTACCCTTCCTAAGTCCTTGAAAGAGCTGCTCTTTTCCTTTTTCGCTTGATGAAAAGCCTACATTCTCAGCAGGCTATTTTGTGTCAACCTAGAAATGCTCTTCCCGTCATCTGTTTTGTCTCGCAGAAGTAGCGCGACGGATTCCTCGTTAACACTTCTAATAAATTTATGGTAAACTATTTGAATATTCGACAAACCGTAGTCTCACCCTATCATCACCTCTATATCAAGGATTGAACGCGATGATGGCTAGTAAAATATACTAGAACAAGATGCGCTGTCTCCTGTTTGAATGGTCACAAGTACGTACCATAATGGGTAAAGCTCTCATAGTGAAAGGAATTGGCTATGTGAAAAAAAGAAAGACGCTCACTCTAATTATGCTCGCTGTCACTCTCTTAACAACGTACTTTGTCCTTCGCTCATTTCGCATATTCGACTCCAATACATTCGTGGCGAATAATGGCGTTCTTTCATTGCAGCATTGGGATTGGCAGGATGAAAAAACGATTGCGCTTGATGGTGAATGGGACTTCTATCCGGATGAATTAATTATGCCAATCCCGAATGAGGATGTCTTTGAACAGTATAAGAACAAACGCCAATCCATCCCAGTGCCTGCAGCATGGGATCGTTATAAAGCTGAGAGCGCTACTCCTTATGGGACAGGCACGTATCGCTTGCTTATTCATGTTCCGGAGGATGACCTTTACGGTGTAAAACTGAATACGATTCGAAATGCCAATATAGTGTATTTAAACGGAGAGAAACTTGGCTCAGCAGGTGTTCCTTCAAAAAGCACCGAAGAATATCGCTTTGATTACAAAAAATATGTTGTGCTGGGTAATAGCAAAAATAAACAAATAGAACTTGTTATACTTGTTGCCAATTATGACTATGCTGTTGGCGGGATTGTCAGTTCGCTCCAATTCGGTCCAGCCGATCAAATATTAGCAAAACAAGGCCATAAAAAATTTATTGAAGCCTTTCTCATTTCCGGCTATTTTCTGTTTTCATTTATATACTTTACGACATATTTACAACACAAACGGAACTTCCGGTATGAGCTCTATTTCAGTCTATTCAGTTTAGCGCAAGCTGTACATATATCTACGATAAATGAAAGATGGATCTACTTACTATTTCCGAAGTTCAGCCCAGCCTCACAACTAGGACTTCAAGCCATTTCACTTACACTTTTCGTATTGTTTTTCCTACTATTTGTTTATCATTTCTTCAACATGTCTGCCAGCAAAAGGATCGTCTCTGCATTAAGTGCAATCTTAGGATTTCAAGCCTTGGCAGTGTGTGTGTTAAACATAACCATTGATCTAATGGTAAAGGTTCCATTCACGCTCATTCAACTCATTATTTCAGGGACTACCGCTATTAGTTATGTGTTTATTTTTATTATGCTGTTAAAAGCCTATAAGCAAAAAACGGATGAGTCCGATTATGTACTGATCGTTGTTTTTGCTTTTGCTGTTTATGGTATTCTACTTGCGATTGTCCTGCTATTTGATGTGGATATCGAAATCCCGTCACTTCTTTTGTTTTTAATTATGGTGGTGAGCTTAGCGCTACTAATGAGTCACCGTTCACAGCAGGCATATAATAAAGTGGAGGAATTGTCTAATGAATTGCTTGAATTCGACAAAATGAAGGATGATTTTCTAGTCAAAACATCACACGAACTCGGCACTCCGCTTCACGGCATTATGAATCTTTCTCAATCGCTGCTGGAGGGTGTAGAGGGGCCTTTAAAAAGAAAACAGCAAGACAGTGTTATTTTGATACACTCGGTTAGTAGAAGATTGGCAGGCTTGGTTAAGGATCTTTTATTTATTACAAAAATAAAGCAAGGTGAGATGTCTTTTACATCCAGACCGATCGATATTCGAATTATTGAGGAAGTGCTCGCTGAGATTGCCTATGTTATGCCGCCCACTCTACCTGTTCAATTGATTAATACGATCCCAGAAAATTTGCCGCTTGTCTACATCGATGAGCAAAAGTTAAAGCAGGTTTTCTTCAATCTGATCTACAATGCGATTAAATTCACCAAGCAGGGAACGATCACGATCTCAGCACAAATCATAGATGAACAACTGCACATATCGGTTGAAGATACGGGTCCAGGTATTGCTTCAGAATATCAAGAGCTCATATTTACTACTTTTTTTCAAGTTGATAGCAGCCGAACCAGGAAATCAGAAGGACTTGGTTTGGGATTAAGCATTACCAAGAAAATTGTGGAGAGTGCAGGCGGACGTATTTGGGTAACTTCTGAAATAGGTAAAGGCTCATGCTTCACCTTCACGATCCCACTGGCAACTAATCAGCAGCTATTAGAGCATAATGAAATAAACAATCACGAAATGAACGAACAAGTTACGTCTAACCCTATGAAAAATCAGGAGATGAAGCATTCGCAGGTTATCCTGCCAACAAAAGTGAAAGGACCAAAACCGTATACGATATTAGTTGTAGATGACGAGCCTGCCAACTTGAAGGTGCTTATAAATATGCTTCATTCGCTTCATTATAGCGTAATTGCAGTAGGCAGCGGGCAGGAAGCACTCGACATAATTGAAACGGAAAAGGTGGATCTATTAATTTTAGATTTAATGATGCCCCAGATGACGGGATATGAGGTTTGCAAAACGATCAGACAGAAGCAAGACTTAGTAGATTTGCCTGTCATCATATTAACTGCAGCAGGACAATTGTCTGACTTAGTTGTATCCTTCCAATTAGGAGCCAATGATTACTTGCAAAAGCCTGTTAATTTAAAGGAATTAGAGATGCGAATCGAGTCCTTATTATTAATGAAAAAGTCAGCGCAGGATGCTGTGGAGCAAGAACTCAGCTACTTTTACGCTCAGATTACACCGCATTTTTTATTCAACACACTCAATGCGATTATTACGCTAAGTTGGTCTGACCAGAAAAAAACTCAAGCTGCATTAGAACATCTTTCTACCTATTTCCGAGGAAAGCTGGATTACCAGAAGCAGCGCTCACTCGTCCCTTTGGAGGAAGAAATACAATTAGTGATGGCTTACTTAGCGATAGAACAATTGCGCTTCGAAGAAAGGCTTCATATCGAATATAATATCGACGAAACGATTCAGACCTATATCCCCGCAATGACACTGCAGCCGCTAGTGGAAAATGCTGTTACTCACGGGATAATCAAAAGTAAAAATGGTGGAACGCTGCGTCTTACTATCGAGCGGGAACAGCGGCATATCAAAATCACGATTGAGGATAACGGTGTCGGGATTCCTCTAGAAAAGCAGCAAGAGCTAATGCGTGGTCGAAATGATCGATTAGGCTTCACAAATCCATTTAGAAAGCTTTCGCTTATTAAAGGAGCTCGTTTTCAAATGAAGAGTGAAGTGGGCAAAGGAACAACGATCATCATTCATATGCTCGAGATCAAAGACAATAGGCAATTGTTATAATTTTAGCTCATCATTACAGCGCTAATGCATGTAGGGCAAAACAAAATGTATGAGTGACCAAATTACCAATTCCACGTGAAGCCCTAATCGATTCCCACAGCGAAAAGAAGGACGTAATATTAAATTACGTCCTCAATTCGTCCCCAATTCCTTTATTCACTCACTCAAACCCACCGACTATAAGGGCGTTTTATAACGTACTTAGCCGCAGTTCATAAAAATACTGCACAATGGGATGCTTTAACTTCATCTTCTCGCTCATGTTAAAAATTCGCTTTTTCCCTACTCTTCTGTCCACCAAAGCTAGAATGTTCAATAAGATATCATTGCTCACTAAGCTTTCCTCAATAGAAAGGGATAAAAACTTACTAGCTAGAACGACAAAGTTTGATTTGCTTAATGATGACTGTGCCGATAAAAGCTCCTTCGCATATGCTGATATTTTTCTGCTCCTTGCAATTACTTTCAGACGATCCTCCGGAACTGTCCCCTTAGTCTCTATTCTAATCGCTTCAATTTCTTCATTGCTAATAGGAATTTGGATATCCGAATCATTCTTAATTTCCAGCTCAGTCTGATACCATTTGATTAAGGTCGTTCTATCACTCATATTGAGCATGTTCTTTTTATCTACTGCAATATAACAAAGACCTGCTTTATCAGGCAGATAACGATAACCGGTTGCACGGTATTCGACCCTTCCATGTAAAGCAGGACAGAGAAAACTCTCCAGCTGCTGCTTCAATTTGCTCCAGGACATGTATTCCTCCTATGTTCTCTATTATTAATACCTATTGAGGCATTCATTCTATTATCCATAATACTATAACCATTACGTCGTTCATATCAAGCAGGGAAATACGTTTCGGGTGAACCGTGCTGGCATCTCCCTGCCGCTTTTAAACAAGCATCTGATCATTTTGAAAAAAAGTCTTTCCAAGGATCGTTGCCGCCAATCCTCAAAAGCGCATCCGCCATATTAATGCCGTCGGGAGCAATTCGATCCAGTTCTTCCCATGCGATAGGCATTGATACCTTAGCTCCTTTTCTCGCTCTTATGGAATAGGGGGCGACGCTTGTAGCACCTCTGCCGTTACGAATCCAGTCGATGAATATTTTGCCGGTACGATTGGCCTTTCTGACATTGCTTGTATAGCGGTCAGGCCATTTCTGCTCCAGCACCTGAGCTACGCGCTTTGCAAAATCATGAAACGCATCCCAGGTCATAACCGGCTGTAAAGGGACAACCACATGGTATCCTTTGCCGCCGCTAGTCTTGAGATACGATTTCAGCGAAAGCTCGTCAAGAATACTTCGGATATCCTTCGCACCCTGCCGCACCCTGCTTAAATCCATTCCTTCATCCGGATCCAAATCAAAAACCATAATATCGGGCTTTTCAAGCTCGTCGACAGAGCTTCCCCAAGTATGAAATTCAAGCGTTCCCATCTGCGCTTCGAATAGAAGCCCGGATGCGTTCTCAATATAGAAGTAATCCTCCGTTTTTCCGCTGCCGGTAGTAATAGGTATTGTGACAATTCCCTTGCTTTCCGGACCGGGATGCTTCTTATAGAAGCAGGCCTGTGATACTCCCTTTGGGCAGCGTACAGCAGTGAGAACTCTGCGGCTCACATAGGGCAGCATGTGCTCCGCAACCTTTGCATAATACCGAATCACGTCTTCTTTGGTGATCACGGGGTCGTCGAACAAAACCTTGTCCGGGCTGGAAATATTAATACCTTCGATTATGATGCTGTTTGATTTTGCCTTCATTGATCTCTCCACTTCTTTGGCGGGGAAATGGGGCTGTGATGCTTCATCCTCATCCCTTTCCCTTTTTATTTCTCTAGGATCCTTATCAGTCCTCATGCCTTTGAAGCTTGCTTGCCGTAACTGATCATCTTGGGTCCATTCGGCAAATTTGATTTCCGCCACCAGTTCAGGTTCAAGCCATGTAAGCTTTTCCTTCGGTCTGGGCTTTGGCGCGAGTTTGAAAGGCGGATCCGGTCTCTGGATGTTCGCAAATTTTCCTTCAAGCTCTTTCATGTCGGCCTCGCTCAGGCCGGTTCCGGCGCGTCCGGCATAGACGAAATCCTCGCCTTCATAGACGCCAAGGAGAAGCGAGCTTATTCCGCTCTTTTTTTTGTCGGAAAGGGAAAAGCCTCCGATAACGAATTCCTGTCTTCTATCGCATTTCAGCTTGATCCAGTCACCATTCTTCGTTCCGCTGTAATAGGAATCGGCCTTTTTGCCTATTATCCCCTCCATGCCTGCCTCACAAGCCGCAGCAAAGCTTTCTTTTCCATTCCCCTTGATATGACGGCTGTAGTAGAGGTTATTCGGAGCATTCTGCATCAAAGCCTCAAGCATTTCTTTTCTGTCAATCAAGTGCCGCCTTCGAAGATCTTCACCATCCAACGCGAGGAGATCAAAGACGATATAGGTCAGATTGTGGGCTTTCGGATTTTTCAAATAATTCTGCAGAGCTTGAAAATCCGTCTTTCCCGCTTCGTCCGTAATTGCAATTTCGCCGTCCAGAATCATCGCTCTTCCGGCAGCAAGGTCAGTGAGGGATGAGGCAATCTGATGAAATCGATTTATATAATCATTGCCGTTCCTCGTTATCAGCCTTACATTATTCCCCTCCACAAATGCAATAATTCTGTAGCCATCGTATTTCAGCTCGTAGAGCCATTCCCCGTCCTTGGGAATCGTATTCACGAGTTTGGAAAGCTGCACATCAACCCTGCTAAAGGGGTTTCTTGTGATTTTTTCCTCTTCCCCCTCCTCGATCTCCGCCATAGTGCGTCCGGTTCTGATACTGGTGGTGAATGCTGATATCCCGTTAGTATTTTGAACATACTCATCGTTTTCCTTTAGTAGAAGCCAATTATTCTTCTCATCATCGGATTTCGCTTTCCATTGAACCAAAACCCACTTTCCTTTAAGCCGCCTGCCTCTCAAAACAAACTTCAGCTCGCCCTTAAGGAGTCCTTCCTTCACATTTCCATGCGGCTCCCAGAAGCCTTCATCCCAAAGCATGACTACTCCGCCGCCATATTCTCCCTTAGGAATTGTCCCTTCAAAGTGCCTATATTCCAGCGGATGGTCCTCCACCATAACGGCGAGCCTCTTGTCGCGAGTATGATAGGAAGGCCCCTTGGGCACCGCCCAGCTCAAAAGAACGCCCTCCCATTCCAGACGCAAATCGTAATGCTCTCTTCTGGCCATATGGTGCTGGACGACAAATCTCAGCCCTTCCTCAGAAGCTTCTATATTTCCTTCCGGCTCCAACGTTTTTTCAAAATTTCTTTTTTGGTTGTACTCGCTTAGTTTTGCAGTCATCGAATCACGCCGTTTCACATCAGTATTGAAAACGCCAAAGGTTATTGTTTCCAACGGAAAGATTCGTATGCAGAATGTATGTGCTTATGCGTGGCTCGACAATCGAACAAAAAACCGGACAGCGGAGCTTGCTCCGCCGCCCGGTTTGCTTTAAACCGCTTTCAGTTATTTGCCGCCTGCATCCAGGTAAGCCTGAACCTGCGTTTTGATCTCTTCGCGGATTTTATCCAAGCCAAGACCCTTTAAATCCTTATTCAGCTTGACGGCTTCCGCTTCCCAATCTTTCACTTGGCCGGCCTTCAGCGTCTGGATGAACGGATCGGCTTTCGATTGAACGTTAGCGAATTCGCCCTTTACATTCGAAGTATCGAATGCGAATTTAGCCAGTACCGAAGCATAATACGTATCCGCTTTAGCGGAATATTCGAAGTACTTCTTCGCTGTTTCGTCCAAATCAGCAGGCAAGCGGATCATATTCGGATTCCAGGTGAACTCGTAGCCAGGGAAAACATAATTATCCGACTCGTCGAGCAGCTTCAACTGGTTCTCGCCAACTGGCTCCCAATGCTTGCCGGGAATGCCGTGTTCGAACAGATCGTGGTTTTCGCGGCTTTGGAACAACCAGTCAAAAAATTTCATCGTTCTGTCAATGTTTTTGGAGGATACCGGAATTGCAAGAGAGTTGTTAGCTTTGTAGTTGGTCGATATCGCTTGCGGCTCCATGTTGCGAATCTTTTCTTTGAATACGAAAAACTCCAAATCTGCGCCTGCTAGCGTTTCTTGCAGCATTTTCTTATCCGCGGCATACGAAGAGATCGTTCCGTAATAAGAGGCCGCTTTTCCCGACATGAAGTAAGCCTTATGATCCTTCTGGCTCAGCACATCCTTCTCCAGATACTTGCTCCACTCCGCCCATTTGTCATATTGCGCGAAAGTCGATTTCATTGTATTGAAAGGTGCCGGCAGCTTCGCCCATTCTTCTGGCTGATCGCCGAGGGCGACAACATCCTGTACCTGCTTCAAATCATCGGACAGATGAATGTGATAGACGATACCGCCAAGGTTCAGAGGACGGACCGTGTCTAGCTCCGCTCTCTCGGGTGAAAGCATCTCCTGAAAGCCGCCGTTGCCCTTTACAGCCAGCGGAGTGATGCCCTTCTCCGATTCAAGCACCTTCTCATAGAATTGCTGCAGCTCCTCGTAGCTGGAAATCGGCTCGCTGAAGCCCAGTTTCTCGCGAAGGTCCTTTCGAATGTAGACAACCGGAATATCGAAGAAATATTGAGTAAAAGGAATCGTGTACAGATGATTGTCATACCGCTTGTTCATCTCGATGAATTCTGGGGAGAATGCCGCCTTCAATCCCGGATAATCATCGTTGTTAAAGTATTTGTCTAATTGCGCGTAGGCGCCTTGCGGGATGAGCTCTCTCAAATTTTGAAAGTCCGCATCGAATACGAAATCGACTTCCTCGCCAGCGGCCATCATGAGCTTAACCTTCTGTTTATGGTCGGAGACCGGATTCCATTGTAGCTCCAGCTTCGTATTCAACGTATCCTTTGTCCGTTTCTCGAACTCCTCCAGTACGAGCGGCAAATCTTTTGGCGCATCGCCGAAAAGCATCCCCTTGAGCTTAACCGCGCTAGGCGGCTGTGTCGCCGAGCCAGCGCTGCCATCCGTAGCGGAAGGACTCGGACTCGGTTCATTCTTTTTGCTGCTGCACGCTGCCAAGGAAGCGATAAGCGCAACTGACAGCAATACGATTGCTAAACGTTTCATTCTCATGTTGCTTGTTCATCCCCTTTTCTTCCATATAATGTGGCTATATACTAAACCGCCAGAAGCGGATTTAGCCCTTTACGGCTCCAACCATAAGGCCTTTCACGAAATACTTCTGCAAGAACGGATACAAAAATATGATGGGGCCGATCGTCACGACCGTCGTCGCTAACCGCACCGTCATTGCAGGAGCAATAAAATTCGGTAAGCTGACATCCGCCGAAATTTGGTTAATGTAGTCCAAATTGTTCATGATGCGTTGTATCAAATATTGCAGCGGATAGAGATCCTTATTGTTAATGTAAAGCACCGCGTCAAACCATTTGTTCCAATAACCTAAGGCATAGAACAGTCCAATCGTAGCCATGGCCGGAAGGGAAATAGGCAATATGATTCGGAACAGAATGTATACGTCATTCGCTCCGTCAATTTTGGCGGATTCCGCGATTGAATCGTCAATGGATGCGAAGAAATTACGAAGCAAAAACATGTTCCATGCGCTAAGCATGCTTGGAACGATCAAAACCCAGATCGTATCCTTCATATCCAAATACTTCGAGATTAAGAGATACGAAGCAACCAGGCCTCCATGGAACAGCATCGTAAAGTAGATATAGAAGGCCATATGGTTCCGATATTTCACAGATTTTACCGACAAGGTGTACGCCATGGCGCTGGTCAGGATCATGGACATCGCCGTACCGACGACCGTTATGAAAGTCGTTACACCGTAGGCCCGATAGATGGTGTTGTCTTTGAAAATCATTTTGTAGGCTTCCAAGCTGAAGTCCGACGGCCAAAACATGTATCCGTTTTTGACGATGGACGCTTCCGAGGTGAACGAGCTGGCCACGACTGACCAGAACGGCAATATGCAATAAACCGAAAATAATCCGATCAACAGATAGAACAACCCTTTGAGCAGCCGATCCGAATAGCTTTCCTTAATCATGACTCTATTTCACTTCCTTATTAGAAAATGGCCGACTCCGGCGCGACTTTTTTGGCGATATAGTTAACAGTCAGGACGAGAATGAATCCGACCAATGATTGCATGAAACCGATGGCGGCCGACATGCTCATATCGCCGAGATCCATCATGGCGCGGAAGAGGTACGTATCGATAACGTCCGTCGTCGGATACAGCATCGGGTTGCGTCCGATGATCGCATAGATCATGCCGAAATCGCCGTTAAAGATGCCGCCTACAGCAAGAATGGTAAGCAGGATCACCGTAGGCTTCAGCAGAGGCAGCGTTATATACCGGATCTTCTGGAGTCTGCTCGCCCCGTCTATGGAAGCCGACTCATAAATATCCGGATTGATCCCCGAGATGGTGGCCATGTAGACGATCGATCCGAAGCCCGCTCCATGCCAAACCTTTAATAGCACGAGAATAAACGGCCAGTAAGCCGGTGACGACAAAAATTGGACGGGTGCGATTCCGAACATGGACAAGATTTGGTTAACAAATCCTCCGTCTGTAGCTACGAAAGCCATTACGAACATCGCGACAACGGTCCACGACAGAAAATGCGGGAAGATCATGATGGATTGGGTAATCTTCTTGAACCATTTGCCGCCCATCTCCGTCACCATGATAGCGATCGTAACAGCTGCAAGCGTATTGAAAACGATAAACAATACATTCAGGAACACCGTGTTCGTCACGATTTGAATCCAGTCACTCGACCGGAAGAAAAATTGAAAGTTTTTTAGTCCGACGAATTCGCTGCCTGTAATTCCCTTCATCGCCTTAAAGTCTTGAAAGGCGATCACAATTCCGCCCATAGGCAAGTAAGCAAAAATAAAAAACCAGATCATTCCCGGCAAAGCAAGAAGATATAAAAATTTGTTTTTAAACAATTCAAATAAAAATGCTCCGAATTTCCCGCGATTCTTTCTCTCCGGGTAAGCTTGCTCGGGAAGGCTCACTGCGGTATTACTCATTCGAATCCTCCTTCAGTCTCGTTACAGTTGTCTTGGCTTCACATTAGCTCGGGCTGCCCAATCTCGAAACCTCAAAATTCGAATAAAAAGCACAATTTCGCAGGAAAGACCGGGTATAAAATGCAATCATCGGTTCAATAATTACCGAATGAGAATAAACAACCCCCTTTTTCCTCGGAATAAGGGGGTTGTTGCGCTTCTTTTTCTAAGCGAATCCCATGCTCTGTTCGCTGCTTTTACGGAAATGATCGGGCGTTTTTCCGCTATATTTCTTAAAGGAGATATAAAAATACTTCGTATTGTCGATCCCAACCATCTCCCCTATACGATTCGCCGGTAAATCTGTCGTCAGCAGAAGCTCTTTCGCTTTCTCGAAGCGGTAATCGCTAATGTATTGATTCAGAGAAATACAAGCGATATCCTTAAAGATCTTCCTCGTATAGTTGACGGATAATCCCGCTACTTCCGCCAGCATCTCCACCGTAAGATTCGGATCCGAATAGAACTGATGGATATGCTGTCTCAGCTTCTCCACGATCATGACATTTTTCTGGGAAGACTGCTTGTCTCTCATACTAATGGCCATCTCGCCCAGCCCGGCAAACCATTCTTCAGCTTGATCCAGCGTTTCACATTTATATAATTGCTGGCCCAAGGCGCCGATATCGGCGCTAAGCCCGCTTCGATCTCCCGCCGCCATCGCTTTACCCGTTCGGGTTACGGTAAATAACAGTTGATTAAGCAGAATCATCATTTCATCAAAAGGAGCCTTTCGAATTACCGCAAAATACTCTCTGAGCGCAAGGACGGTTTTCTGAAAATCTCCAAGCTTCATGCTATCGGATACTTGCTTCTCCATGGAAGCCGATATAGTGTCTTGAATGGGCTCCCGGCTATCCTCTACATCCTCAGGTATGAGGCATCGCAGACCGAACGCCAACCGGTATCGCGAAGCGTTGTAAGCGGACTGCCAGGATAGAGGAATTTGCCTAAGGTCGGCAGCGTGACAGCCAATGGATGCCGACACGGTCAGTTTGAGATAGTGATCTGTATTTTCTTGAATGCTCGTTAGTATCTGCCTAAGCTGATGGCCAGACCCTTCCGGCTTCATAAAGAGAATGACGATTCGATCCTCCTCCCCGTCGAAGCTGTACGCGGGAAAATGTAAAGAGCCCAGCTCTTCTGCGATGTTAGCGATCCCGTATTTCAAGAGTGACAATTCGTTTGGACTGTAAGATTCAGCAAGCTCGCCGAACGCATCCACCCGCAGCATGCACACTTGGAAGCCGGCTGCCGGAAGCGGAATACCGATCCGCGACAGCTTGCTTGCCATTTCCGCTTCACTGCTCCACCCTCCCGTCGTCAGCAGACGAAGCGCTTCCTTCCGCTCCGTATTTTTATAGCCTGCCATGCTGGTCTGCAAATCCTGCACCTTGCGTTCCAAGTAGCTGAACGCACCAGTGAGCATATCGAACTCGCTGACCGCCCGAACGTTTGAATAAGCTGACGGCGTACTCGCGAGATTTTTGATCAGCCTATGAATCGGACCGTAAATCATGCGGGTGAAGAAGAACCCGCTTAACATCACGATAAACAATATGACAGCCGTCACCGTAAGAATATAATGCTTGATCGTATTCACCTTGCTTAGCAGGGTCATGTAGTTTACATCGCCGATGAAAATCCATCCGAGGCTGTCGGACTTAATATAAAACAGACGGTGCCCGCTTCCTTCCTTCTTCGTCTCTACGACACCTTGGGACGATTCGGATTGCAGAATCCATTGAACCGCTTCTAAATCGGATATATTCGAGTTGATCATTGAATGATCCGAATGGGATATGACGACGCCTTGCCGGTTCAGAATCATGGACTGAAAAGACTTGCTTCCGGCGCCGTTCATCATCATGTGCTGCAAAATCTGCTGATCCAAATTCAAAATCATAGCCCCGTTAGCCGCTTTGTCCTCCCGGGTGCTCATATATGCGACAGATATTAAATTGCCGTTAAACGGCTTCGTATCCGAAACGAACGAAGTGCTCCGCGGGATGAAGATGCTGCCGCGCATGGATTGTGTATTCTCCAGCAGATGCAAAATTTGTTGATCGTAAAATTCGCCAAACGACCTCACGGTCGTCAGCGAAGAAAAAACCAGCTCATGCCGGGTATTGATCAAATAAACGGAATGAACGAGCGGATTCGTACTGGCCATATCCGATAACTTGTTCCCGATCCTCCCCATCATGCCTGTATCGAATTCATGGGCGTAAAAGCCCGCTTGAATATCATCAGAAGCGTAAGCGCTTGCAAATTGTTGATAGGCTGAGCTTAATAAAATATTCGCTGTATTATAGGACTGCTCTAGTGAACGGTCCGTTGATTCCGTTAATTCATTCGTCAAGCTCTTGGATACTTTGGAAGTAATTGCAAGCGTCAGCGCTGCAATGATTAATAGACCGACGAAAAGATAAGATAGAATAATTCGGATTAACAAGCTTTTTTTCATTAAAAAGTGACGTACTCCGCTCATGTGCTCCCTCTTTCATTGCTAAGATGTAACCTATATTATAGAAAAGGATATCGCGTCTTGAAATGCGGTTTTTTAAGTTCTAAGTGCGGGTATTTTAAGAGATGGTCAAAAAGAACAGGCATGAAATGGCCATTTCATGCCTGCCTGTTTAATCATCGGTTAGCGGCCGATTCTTCACGAATGAGGATGCCGTCCCGGTATTCACGGAATAACAGAGTGCAATGCTCGGACTCGATGTCGTTCAAGGAAATTTCTTGTGTCCGGCCGTCCATCATCTCTACCCGGACGGTGTTCGAATCCGTTGCTTGTACAGAACGGATCATTCGTTCCGTCTCGTGCGGCTCTACGATCGTAATGAACCGTCCGATTTCGCCTTTCGTCCGAATGCCGTAGGTCATCCGTCTCTGTGCTTCGTCTCCCGGGAACGCATCCGCACCGATCAGGCCTACGAACCGAACTGCCTGCACCCCCTCCAGATCAACGCGGATTATAGCCTCATGCTTATGATCGAGCGGACTTGTCGGCAACGCGTCCGGATATTCATTTCCAACGATTGTCACGCGTCCGCCTTCGTAATCCCTCCCGATTCCGAAGCCGGTATCCACGTTGATGTACTCCGGAGATAGCTCGCTTAGACGAAGCTTAGTCCCATCCGCCGTTACGACGTACGCCTCGCCCCAGAACAACCCTTGCTTCGTCTGGACGGGATATTTCTGTTCAGTATAGGTCGGATGGTTTTTCACCCGCAATTGCAATGCTCGAACGTCGGATCCGAGCTCCAAATCCACTTTGCCTTCGCCTAGAATCCAAGCCCCGAATCCGCCTTCGGCCACAACAACGCCATCGGCCTCCACCTTGTAATCCATTGGAATCGTAATGCCGTGATACTCCGCTGCCCGGCCGACAATCTGCTCCGTTCGAAGCGGCCATGCGGTGTGAACGTCCATTTTGAGCAGTCCCGGCGTATTATAATAGGTTCTTGTCCCCCTTAGATCCTCGCCTTCCCCGAAAATCGTCTCGAATCGGGCAACGCTTGTCCCTTCCGCTTCGTACCAATGGCAATCCGTAATGAACTGCGCATCCGACATCCGATTTTCCGACCATTGGCTCGTATGCTTAGTCTTTGTCAGACGCTCTGCCTGCAGCTCCTTGAACCCCTTGATTTGGAACAGGCAGTCGAATTGATGCTCCTTCTCGCCTTGCACGTAGTCGAACAAGACGATAAAATCATCCGTTACGCCCATAACCCGCTTCTGGCGGACAGGCTCCGTATAGTCTGACAGTTCGCCGTACTTTGCTTCGGCAGGCGGTTGCGGCAAAGAGCTGGCATTCATGGCGCAGCGTTCTTCAAGCGTCTCGCCGCTCCGATAGACCATCCCGCCATATGGAGGATATGCCCAACTCGCGGTCGTCTCCACAGCTACCGCTTGAATGGCACTTCCGCTATAGAACAGGCTTCGTCTGGAGTCAGCCGGTACCTGCATCTTCCCGTCGACGACGACCATGTTTTTCGTCATTGAGTTTTGAACATAAAATTTGTACATAAAATGAGCATATCCCCACCATACATGCTCTGGATTGAAGAAGCTCCGGCCGTATCGCATAACGGAGAGCAGCTCGGTCCGGTCGAAATGGCCGTGCGCGTAGCCATGAGAGCCATAACGAAGAACCGCCTGGATCTGTTCCTTCTGCTCTCTTCCTTCTGTCTGGCTGCGCAGCATAGCAATTCCCACATTATCGGCAGAGGCGTTGCTCTTCACATAAGAAGAATGGTTATCCGGCAGTTCAGCATGGCCAAATATCGGATCTGCCTCGTTGTTCATCTTAATAACCGGTACGTATTCGGGATCCTTGTAATACATGTAGGCCAAATCGTAAGTTGAACCGAAATGCACGCCCTCCAGCTTCTTCTCGTCGGAATCGCTAATGCCGAACAGCACCCCCCTGTAATCTAGGAAAGGGATCGTCGCGTCAAACATATCCTTAATGCAGACGTAGCTTTTGCGGTTGCCGCCCCAACGTTTATTGTACATCCCAAAACGGATCTCTTTCGGCTTTCCGTTATAGCTACTGTCTACCTCGTCGTTGAATGGTGCAGGGAAGTGCGTATGGATGATGTTAATCCCGAACGGCAATAGCGCATGCGCCGTATGAATATACATCGACGATACCCAATTGTTGTAGCCGACGGAGCATTCATGCCACCAGCCGTCGTTGAACAGCCCGAATTTCAGCTGCTCGATGGATCCGCCCGGTCCGTACACGAAACGAAGCGCTCTTTCCATGTCTTGAATCGCCAGCGCGCAATAGAATGCTCCTGTTATTTCCGATAATAGCCAGTTAGAAATATGACCGCTCCAGATGTGATGATCGAGAATATCCATATAAATGCGGAAACATCTCTCCACTCCTTGATGTTCCTTCGCCGTCAGCACTCCCGCGTCATGGATGATATCATATGAAATGGCGAGATGCTGGAAGAAATGTCCCTCTTGCACATAGCTTTGACTGCAGCCTTTTTTCTTCTTAGGATAACCGGTCTGCTCGTCGATGAAGTAGCGGAAGAATCGCGCCACCTTCTCCGCGTATTGCCTCTCTCCGGTCAGCGCGTAAGCGTATGCTGCGGACATCATGTAATGCTCTTCTTGGGTGTCGTAACAGTAATCCCGCTCCTCAACGGGCACGGGCGGCTTCACGACCCACGACTCCGCATCCTCCATGATGCGTTTGTAGCCGGACTGAAAACAATCATGGCTGTCGATCAACGCCTTGCGCTCCGCCCATTGTTCCTTCGACCAATAAATATAAGGATGAGAAAGGCTTCGCAGCGTTTTCAGACCGACTTGAACGGCGCTGCCCCCGTCTCCGTTAGCCGTAAATCTGAGGACGGTATTCTCGTGGCCGCCGGGCACCATAGATTCATGTACCTTCAAGACGGCCGTCACTTCCCTGCTTGCGAACGGCTCCAGATCGAACTCGTTCGGCGACAACTCCGCGAGCAGCGACTCCCAGCCGTGGAATCGCTGCTGTACGGATACCCGCTGCCGAATGTCCGTACAGTTATGCACCGTCATCGTATAGGCGACCGCCTCGCCCGTCTCGCCGGACTTGCCCTTCACGTCCGCCTGAACGAACAGCTTCTCTCCCCGTACCAGACTCGCGGAGCGAAGCGCGGCGTTGCCCTGCAGCTCGAAGCTTTGCAGAAAACGCCAAATGTTTGCCTTGGCGGTCTCAATCCCGAAGTCCTCAAGTCTCACCTTCACCTCGTGTACACCTGCCCCCGCGATTACCGCTTTGGCCTGTACCGGTTGATGATCGGCAAAATTCGCTTGTACCGTCAACTCTGTCACTTCATCCGTACCATGGATCTTCAATAGTAAGCCATACCATCCCATCGCATCCTGCGCGCCATGATGGCCCCGCTCAAAGCCGATCGGGAACCAGTTCCCCTTGCGGTCAGCAGCGGGATATTCCAGAAGCAGCCTGTTCTCCAGGCTGTATCCCGTTTCTGAAATGCTTCCTGCGGCATTCCAATCTTTAAGCAAATCAATATGGACGTTCATAGGTTACCCTCTCCTCGGCGTTCGGTTTGATTCAGCTTTACTCCGTAAGAATCCAAGGCGATCTCCAGTCGGTAACTGTCGTCTCCCGCTTGCAGCGTTATCGTCCCATCCAGCTCCGACTTCGCTTGCAGCTTCCTCTGCCCTCGTTCTTTTGGGTATAAGACGGTTAGAAATCCATCCTTCGCATCCGCGACGGCACGAATATATTCCATCATGGAAATATCGCCGTCCCCGCTGTCAAAGAACGGGGTGGAGCGTCCTTTCTCTACCTTGATCGACCGCACTGGTCGAAGAAACACGGTTTCAAGATCGACGCCGTATATGCCTTCTGAAACAATGCAATTTCCTTCAACCGAGCTATGTTTGGCCGCTATGGGGAGCGTAAATTGAACCCCTCCATCAAAGTCCTCAACCGTATCCCGGATGATGTAGAGATCCGGCTGCTTGGCATACGTCACATGCCGGATATGCCGGCCCCGCCCTTCGGGATTCGCAATCTCGATCGTAATGCTGTCCGCATTATCGCTTAGCTTTACGTCCAGCATTCGGCTCGTTCGCGGCACGTCTACCCACCCCCGCTCCAGGCTGTAGGTGCCCGCCGACAGATTGATTGCGCCCGAGTTATCCTTCGGAATTACAGTTTGTTTGGTCGCAAACTGCAGACAGGCATGGGAATAGGAACTAATATGCCAGCTGGTGCTGCTGTCGAAGTAGCCTTCGATCCCCGAATCCATAACAAGCGGGATCGCATTTTTGTACAAAATGAAGGAGCCTTGGTCCAAATGTCCATGGGCGATCGGATTGGGACTGGACATGATTGCAAAGTAGCTTTGCTTCGGACCTCCGATAGAATTGCGGAAAATATAGATGCCGGAATGAGGGAAGCTGTCCGTCGAGCTCAGTTCAAGCGTCGTTGAAGGAACGTAGCTGTCTCCTTGGCCTAAAATATTTTCCAGAACGATTCCTTCCCCCCACAGCTTCTTGAACGGCTTGCCGGCCGCCGCCCATGTGTGGTACATCCGATCCGCCAGCCTGCGATCAACCTTGGCGATATCCGCTAGATAGACGGCGAAGCTGCCGAATTCTCCTCCTCCTCCGAGCGCGTGATCGCCAAAGGGCGGAGTGCCAATCCTTCCTCCGAAGTATTCGTAGCCCGGCGTCTGCATCTCTATGCTGAATCCGAACATGCGCGAAAGCGGCGTAGATGCGAACCAATCGTCTCCTAAAACATTGCGCGTCGCCATAGCGTAACCGGCAAATCGCTCCAGAGCCGCATGATGGTAACGAATCGATTCCGGCCACGACGAATCCGGGTTCACGTTCAGCTCCAATTGGGCCTTCAGAATGGCGTCCGCATTAAACAGCCACGTAAGACGGTTCGGAAAATCGGTTAACGCCATCATCATTAGGCCGGTGCCGGCGCACATATCCGTCTGCCAATTGCTGCAGCCCTCCTGCGCTTCGAGCCTCGTCCATTCCGTCCGATCCCTCAGATCCAGCATGTAGCGGAGCAGATACTCGACCATCGCATAGAACCGATCTTTCTCTTCGCTTGAGAACACCCCCGCCTGCTTAATCATGGAGTAGCTGACGGCCGCGCTGCTAAGAAGCCTTCCGCCCTGCACTGCGCCGTAGCTGTCGCTTCCTTCGGGGCGCATATTTGTTACCATCCAATGCTCCGCGCCTTGACAGAAGTCGTGAAGAATGTACAGGAGGGCATATTTAACCTTCCGGGCGTAGTCGGTCTCGCCTGTCATGGCGTACTGAATAGCGTCGCATTGCATAGCTAACTGGAAGCGCCCCCCGGGAATAGACGATTTCCGGTTGAAATAATATTCATAGACGCCTGCAGTCTCCCCTGACTCATCGAGGAACGTAATGACCGTCTTTAGCCCTTTCTTCAGCTTGCCGTCAAGCTTGGCTTCGAACGTTAACGTGTAATTACTCCCGCCCTCTACCGCGATTTGATCACCGTATGTCCAAGCCCCCTCATCCTCTCGGGTAGGATTACAGAGATAAAGTGAATGCATGGCAACGCCATCTTTATAACGCGGGGCAGCTTGTGACGAAGGATTAGCCGTCTCCAACGTATTTCGATTGCCGCCGCAGTACGGATATTGGCTCTCCCAACGCATGACGGGATTCCCCTTGCGAGCCTCCGGCAACCAGAAGCTGGGACCCTCGACGCCTTCATCGAACCCGGCATTAAGGATATCCAAGCTAGCGCCGTTCGCAGACAAGATGTCCAGATTATCGATCCATACATGTCCCAGCCCTTCCTCCTCGTTCTCCTCGGAAGGAAGCACGAAGGAGATGACTGCCTTCACCGCATTGCCCGGAGCCTGAAAGTTCACAATTTTGTCCGTTGAGCTCCAAAGGTAAAAATGCCGGTTCAACTCGCCGTAATCCTCTTCCCCGTCCATGATCATGGACGCAGCTTTCTCAAGGTCGTTTAGGCTGAAGTGGCAGGCGATGCGGGCGATGCGATCGTACTGCTCCCGAACAAGCGGATCCGATGCGATTACCGCCTTCGTCTGCTCCAGCCCCTGCCTCGTCAAATAAAGAGAAGCGGATGGATCCACATCCGTTCGCAGCACGCGCGAGTGACGGCACTCACGGATTCGGTTAAAGCAATCCACGGCAGCTAGCGCAAGCTCCTCCCCGGAATCCTCAGGAATGCTGCGCCCCCTCGTTAATTCGAGCGCATCCACGGAAGCTTTCAGCTCTTTGACGGCTCTTTCGCTGAAGCAGCCGGTTTCCTCGCCGACCGTGACCTCGTTCAGCAACTCATTAGCCTTCTCAAGCGCTAAATCCGCCCTGTACGTAAGCCGTTCCTTTCCGTTATGGAATAGATCCTGCTGTTCGAACCATTCCAGAGCGGATTCCAGTCCGTATTGCGAATATACGCTGCGCTTTTCTGCGAAGGGCGGCACCATCGTATACCGCTTGGTCGCGAACAACACCGCCTCTTCCTCCCGAGGAGCGTAGAACTCGCGATTGCGCTTGAAAGGCAAGCTGTTATCGCTTTTCAACGCTTGACGAGCCGCTTCCATCATGTCAGACAGAGCCAGCTTGGCGCCGTCCGTATAATAGCGGCCTCTTGCTTCTATTAAAGCTTCAGCCCGATTCAACAAGGCTTGAAGCCGTTCTTTGTTCACCGATTCAATCGCCATCTCATCCCCGCCTTCTATATAAGTTGTTCAAGTTGATTGCTTGTAAAGAATGACAGACGACTCGGATAATGACTAGCACCAAATCGTAACGAATGCCTCAATTTTGAACTATATATCAACTCATAAGTTCACATTTTCATGATCTTAAAAAAACAACACACAAACCTATGCTATTTTGGAGCTAGGAGTACGTCGATTAGGAGAAGCAAAAGAAGCCGGAATCGGATTTTACTCCGCAAGCCTCTCCTTTAGCCAGTCGTACGCCCTGCCCCCGTTAATCTCATGTGCGCCTGAAAATAAGTCTATAGCCAAGGCGTCTCCTGCTCCCTCCGCCTCGTAAATCTCGCTAATCTCCGCCACTGCGCGCCGGAAGCCTTCGACCGGGAAGATCGGATCCCGCTCTCCCGATTCCAGGAACAGCGGGCGCGGCGCAACCAGCCCGATTAGCTCGGGCAGCTCCGCATGGTTCAA
>Ga0180215_1000824_pt1 | contig 36396 bp, 31 predicted proteins | sample eDN3rd37CBELigBY_FD_128871 | JGI IMG/M metagenome (GOLD analysis project Ga0180215, IMG submission 128871) | Enriched backyard soil microbial communities from Emeryville, California, USA - eDNA 3rd pass 37_C BE-Lig BY (version 2) (version 2) | ecosystem: Environmental > Terrestrial > Soil >...
AGACGAACGATATGTCAGCTACAAGCGCGACCGCATGCGCGAATGCATCGCTATGCTCAGCCCTGAAGGCAAATAGAGCAGTTCAGCTCCACCAGACCGGCTTTATGGGTTCACGGCCTAGTCCCGACCTGAAGGACTGGTACGGGAATGAAGACGACGAGGAAGCGCTACAGCGCCGATTTCAAGGCGAAGGTGGCGCTGGAAGCGATCCGGGGCGATCTGACGCTGGCGGAACTGGCAGCCAAGCATGGCGTGCACCACACGATGATCGCGTCCTGGAAGCGGCAGGCCATCGACGGAATGGCAGGCACGTTCTCCGGGGCTGGCGATGTGGCTAAGGCCGTCAGCGAGGGCGAGGTCGAAAGGCTGCACGCCAAGATCGGGCAATTGGTCGTCGAGCGGGATTTTTTAGCGAAAGCCTTCGGTCGATGAGCGTGAACCGGAGGCGGGCGATGGTCGAAGCTGCTCACCCCCGCCTGTCGATCACGGCACAGTGCCGCCTGCTGCGGATCAGCCGCTCGTCCTATTACTATGCCCCGGTGCCGGAGACGGATGAGACGCTCGCGCTGATGACAGTGATCGACGCGACGTTCATGGACTGCCCGTGGTACGGCAGCCGCCAGATGGCGCGGCACCTGCGGCGTGCCGGGCACGAGGTCGGTCGCCGTCGGGTGCGACGCCTGATGGCGAAGATGGGTCTGGCGCCGATCTACCAGCGGCCCCGCACGAGTGATCCGCACCCGCAGCACCGGGTCTATCCGTATCTGCTGAGCAAGCTGGCGATCGAACGGCCCAATCACGTGTGGTGCGCCGACGTGACGTACATCCCGATGCGCCGTGGCTTCCTCTATCTGGTGGCGATCATGGACTGGGCGACCCGCAAGGTGCTGGCCTGGCGGCTGTCGAACACGATGGATGCCGGCTTCTGTGTCGCGGCGCTGGAGGAGGCATTGGCCCGGTTCGGCAAGCCGGAAATCTTCAACACGGACCAGGGCAGCCAGTTCACCAGCTACGCCTTCACCAGCGTGCTGCGCGACGCCCAGGTCCGCATCAGCATGGATGGCCGGGGCCGGTGGATGGACAACGTCTTCATCGAACGCCTCTGGCGATCCCTGAAGTACGAGTGCGTCTATCTCCACGCCTTCGAGACCGGCTCGGAGCTGCGGGCTGGCCTTGGCCGGTGGATCACCTATTACAACACCCAGCGTCCGCACTCGGGACTGGCCGGGAGAACCCCGGTTGAGGCCTATCGGCGGATGGGGCAATCAGATCATGGGGGGCATGAACGACAACCGGGATTAGCTTAACTCAGCCGCCAAACTGTCCAAGAAGGCGGGACCACCTCAGCCCCCAGAGCGCCGACAAAACGGTGCCGCCGCCAAGCCTGATCGCAGGAGTCATCGGTGCGGCGCGACTTCGCTCCCATGGTGGGCGGTCGTCCTCACCACTCCCGTAAATTTGCCGCTGAACATCGTCGATCACTTTGAGGCTGCGACGGAGAAGATTGCGCCACGTCTCGAGATCGGGATGAGTTTGCCTATCGAGGATCCCGCTCATGCGAATCTCGCCGACCATTGAACCAAGTCTGGCCGGCGGATGGCTCCATCCAGAGAAAGACCCGACAAAATCTCGTGGAGCTCTAGACCGCTAAGGACTTGATCGACCAACAAATCCGCAACATTTGGAATTTCGGCTTCTTGGAGCGCCTGGGCGACAATCTTACGCCGTCCGGGCGTATCTGGCCGCGTCAGAGCGACGAGAAGCTCCGACGCCGGGGCCACGTTCCGGTGGCTGATCTGCGCCTGAATATGGAGATTGACCACGGAACGTGGCGTCTGTTCTGCAGCTGCGGTCGCCATGAACTTTGGCCTCCTTTCTGTCGACGATAAGATATATGAGCCCGAATGCTTTTCGTCACCCTCAAGTATCAAGCGAAGCAGGCGAACACGTCCTCATAAAGATGATTGACATGGTTGGCGCTGCCGCGCTGCAAGTATCCGGAAAAGGACCGGATTGCGGCGCTCGCAGCGCGGCCTGAAGAGCCATGTGCGATTGCGCCATATGATCTTGCTTGCGGTTGTCCTCTCGCCAGGCGTTCGAGCAGAGCTCCCAGCGCCGCAAGGTATGAATCTACCTTTGCTGCCCGTATCGCGTCCACGGTCACGCCCGTGATAGGTCGGCAGGAGTCTCGCGACCTTCTTCGCCTATCAGACTGGCAAACGTTCTTCAGATGGCCACTCCGGCCATTGGAGAATGATCATGGAGATGTTCGAAACCGAACCCACTGCCATCAAACGCTCGGTCTGGAACGCAGGAAGAACCGTCGGCGCCAAGCGAGCGCTGAAACCGAAGCAGATTTGGGAAATCCGATTCTACCTCAATCAGCGCCACCGCCTGCGCGATCGCGCCCTGTTTGACCTTGCAATCGACAGCAAGCTTCGCGGCTGCGACCTGGTGCGGATTAAAATCGGTGATCTCGTCAGCGGCGGGCAGATCCGAACGCGCGCAATTGTGATGCAGCAGAAAACGGGTCGCCCTGTTCAGTTCGAACTGCTGCCGGACGCCCGGTCCAGCCTAATGGCATGGCTTGAACGCCGGGGCGGCACGGTGGATGATTATGTCTTCCCGAGCCGGGTTGATCACAATGGCCATCTCAGCACCCGCCAGTATGCCCGGCTTGTCGATGAATGGGTGACGGGGGTCGGCTTGATGCGAAGCGAGTATGGTACCCACTCGCTTCGCCGAACAAAGGCATCGATCATCTACCGGGCGACCGGAAACCTACGCGCCGTCCAAATCATTCTCGGTCACAGCAAGATCGAAAACACGGTGCGCTATCTCGGGATCGACGTGGAAGATGCACTCGCCCTCGCCGAGAACACCGAAATCTGAAGCCATGGGCTCCTCGTCATTCCAACGAGGAGCCAACCCCGCGGTGCGTGGGACGAAGCCGCCATTTCCAGCGGTCGGGACGATTGACCGATCTTGTTGACAAGAGCCGCGGGTATCGCGTGCCGGTCAGGTACCGCCGCGAAAGCCTAACCGGTTGCAGATCTGTTGTTGCCAGATAAGGATTCCTTGGAAAAATTGGCAGAAATCCGTCGGAGGCAATTTTTCTTGGAAAGACCGCCTCAGATAACGGAGCCTCGAAAACTGGGATCAACGAACAACACCAATTGTTTGTTACGGGCACCATCACGCGCGGCGTGTAGATATTTAGATCAAAGAGGCTCTTACGTCGGCCATCGGAATATAAACCCGACGCGGATTGTCTGGATCTCCGAGTGCCCGGAAGCCGAGGTCGGCGTAAAATTTCCATCTTCGGTCGAAGTGGTCGCCATCCAGCACATCGAGGACGATAGCGGCGGCGCCCATCTGATCAGCAATGCCGAGGCAGCGCTCCATTGCATCGATGACAAGCGCGGTGCCGAGGCGTTTGCCTTGCATGTCTTCGCGAACGGCAACCGCGCGAATATAGATGACCGGGACATCAGGAATGCGCGCACGCTGCCATTTCTTCGGGCCAAATTCTGCACGTACCGCCATGGCGCCGAGGGTATAGAAGCCGAGAACCGCGCTGTCGTCGGCTGCGGCGATCCAGGCGGTTACCATGCCGTCCTTGATCTGGTCGGATAAAGACGATTTCAGGAAATTGTCGATTGGTCCGAAGCCGCAAGAAAAGGCGCTGCGATCATGCAGCGCCTTGTCAAATTTGGTGATCGTCAGGGCGGGCAAGTCCGCCGCAGTTTCAGCCGGCATCCTTGAGAATGCCCTTCGTCGCCTTGGCAGCACGCGCTAGTCCAGGCATCTTCTTGCCCGGGGCTTCCACGGCGGCTTTGAAAGCTTCGAATGCCTCAACCGGCAAAATGGACAGGCTCATGCGCTGCTCGACTTCCTGCGCACGGAGCAGTGCGGCCTGGCGGATGAAGTCCGCCTCTTGTAGGCCGGTCGCCGCAGCTGCAGCTCTGATCCGCTCTTCGTCGACACGGTGCATGCGCACTTCTTTTCGTGCCTCCATCTTGCCGGGGGTCGGGGTAACTGTTTCCAGCGCGAACATGGCCAATCTCCTTCTTGCAATAATGTACGGTAAAACGCCGTACGCGTCAATTCCCGCGTCCTATTGGCAAGCTTGATAGCCAATGAGGCACCGCTAGAACCGATTTGAGGTGGCCTTGTTTCGTCTCAACAGATTCGCCATCGTACACAACCGTCGCTACTCATTGCCTACATCTGAACGGCGGTTGCTGCCGAAAGCAGATGGGGTGGACGCCCCCCGGCGGCATCTATGTGCCAAAGTGGAGGTGTTGAAACACCACTGAGGGAGGCGTCCGTGTCGGAAGTTATCACAATCGGTCTGGATATCGCCAAGAACGTTTTCCACGCGCATGGCGCCGATGAGCGCGGTGCGATGGTGTTCAGTCGCAAGCTGACGAGAAGCAAGCTGCTCGACTTCTTCGCCGGTCAGGCCCCATGTGTTGTTGCGCTCGAGGCGTGCGGCGGGGCCCATCACTGGGCACGCGAGCTTCAGGCGATGGGGCATGAGGTGCGGCTGATCCCGCCGGCCTATGTGAAGCCGTTCGTGAAGCGCAACAAGAACGATGCGATCGACGCGGAGGCGATCTGCGAGGCGGCGCAGCGCCCCGGCATGCGCTTCGTTGCGGTAAAGAGCGAGGAGCAACAGGCTGCCGGGCTCGTGTTCCGCACACGCGATCTGGTGGTGCGTCAGCGCACCCAGCTCATCAATGCGATCCGAGGTCATTTGGCGGAGTTTGGCTGGGTGGCGCCGCGCGGGACGGCGCACATGACGATGCTCGCAGACCTCCTCGAGGATGAGGAGATGGCCTCGACGTTGCCGGAGGCGGCGCGGCCGATGTTCAAGCTGATGATCGATCTCCTCGCCGAACTCGGTGAGCAGGTCGCCGTGCTCGACCGTGAGATCGCGCGGCGGGCGAAGGAGGACGAGGCGGTCCGGCGGCTGATGACCATCCCCGGTATCGGCCCGATCGCCGCCACCGCCATCATCGCGCTGGCCCCGCCGATCGAGACGTTCCGCAAAGGGCGGGACTTTGCCGCATGGCTCGGCCTTGCGCCGCGCCAGCACTCGACCGGCGGCAAGCAACGGCTCGGCAGCATATCGAAGATGGGCGAGCGGACGATCCGGCGGTTGCTGATCATCGGCGGCAGCTCGATGGTGCGGCAGGCCTGTCGGTTCGGTGCACCGGCAGGCTCGTGGCTGGAGCGAATGCTTGCGCGCAAACCGCGCATGCTCGTCTCGGTCGCACTCGCTAATAAGATGGCGCGCATGGTCTGGGCGCTGCTCACCAAGAAGGAAGATTACAGATCTCCGGCGGCGGTCGCGGCGTAAGCCGAGGCGGCAGCCAGAGGCGTCGGGGACGTAGGCGGTCGAAGGAGGGTATGGCACAACAGTCGGCGAGACGGGGCTGGAAGAACCAGGGAACGGCAGAGCGCTAGCCAAGCGCGCAAAGCAGCCAAGCGCGCAAAGCTGAAATGGATCCGGTCCGCGAACTCCCATACTGGCCCGCAGCTATGGCGCTGCTCATCGAGGCCGGACAGATGACAGCATCCGACTACGTGCCAACACACCCCGATTTACCGCTTGCATCCAAAGGGGCGTCCACAGAAGACGTTTGTGGCGGGACCCCTGACCTAGTTTGATCGGATCCAGCCCCTAGGCGGAATGCCGCGTTGTGGGACGATCCGGACTGGCAGCTTACAGGCGCTGGGCAGAGCAAAGCGGACGCTCCGCCAAAGTGAAAGTGATTACCCCATTCAACCAGAGCCGATCGTTCACTTCATCACTGGCAAACCTAAGGACCCGTCGGAGGCTGCCGTCCAAGCCGGCCGATGTCGACGGCAGTCGTCAAGCCCCCCTGCGTACAACGTATGTCCGAGAGGAAAGAATCGATCTAGGGTAAATCGTGCCACTTCTGATCTCCCCATAGGCGTCGAATTCCCAGGTCGGTAGCGGCCTCACCGATTGGGCGCTATCAATGCTTCATCCATCCGCGCGGACAATAGGGTCGCGGCCGGACCACCTGCATCCTCACCTTCGAGAATAGAGGCCACGCAGCCTTTCGGCGCCTCGGCAAGACGCTCCCCTCTCAATGTACCTCGTAGGCGCGTCGACCGAGCAACATTCGGTCCTGCGATCGACAATACTCTGCTCGTTTGCGATGCTTGGAAAGCGCAAGCGGCTAAGTGCTCGCCTGCGATCACATTGGTGGATCTACGCTGATTATCGAGAGATACCGGTCGGCAGGTTGACACTTCAATTAATCCAAATTCTCAATTAATAAATTTACTATTGCGATTTCCATTATGGAAATGCGTTCCTCAATGTGATCCCAGAATCATGACGGTTAGCGGGCAGTGTCCGCTCGAATAGGGGAGCGAAGTTGCAAGCCATGATGCGTCTGTTCGCAGGTCTCGATTGTGCAACTCCCGCGAACGCATGACTGTCCAAATCCATTCACTCTGGAATGCGTTCGTTCGCTCTCACTCTCCTGTCGCCGTCGACCGCAGAGCGCTATCCCTCAAAGCCGGAGCCAATATGTCGGCAATGTTCGATTTTGATTTTCACGTCCTGCCGCCAAAGGCGCCCCTCGAGGCTGAAAAGGGAGCGATCAAATGCTGGGCATGCTGAAGGGGGTGCGTGTCGTCGATTTCACGACGGTGGTGCTAGGGCCCTATGCAATGCAGACGCTTGCCGATCTGGGGGCGGAGGTGGTCAAGGTCGAGCCATTGTCGGGGGACGGCTTCAGGGCGGTGCGCCCGGGGCATCATCCCACAATGGGCGCCGGCTTCCTGAACCTCAATCGCAACAAGCGCTCGCTGGCCGTCAACCTGCGCAAGCCGGAAGGCAAGGCAGCAGTCGACAAGCTGATCGCAGGCGCCGATCTCGTCGTCCACAACATGCGCGCGGCCTCGGCGGAACGGCTCGGCATCGGGTTCGAACGGCTGAAGGAAATCAATCCGCGCCTCGCCTATTGCTTCACGGCGGGTTTCGGCTCGGACGGTCGCGACGCCGACGAGCCGGCCTATGACGACACGATCCAGGCGCGCTCGGGTCTCGCCTGGCTCAATGCCAATGCCGCCGGCGAGCCGCGCTTCCTCTCGACCATCGTCGCCGACAAGGTGGGCGGCCTGCACCTAGCCATCGCCGCCCTCGCCGCCCTCGCCGCGCGCGACCGGACCGGCGAGGCCGTGTGCATCGAGGCGCCGATGTTCGAATCGATGGTCTCCTTCCTAATGGTCGAGCAGCTGGCCGGGCGCAGCTTCGTGCCGCCGCTCGGCAAGACCGGCTATGACCGGCTGATGTCGCCCTATCGCAAGCCCCACCGCACCAGCGACGGCTATATTGCCGTGCTGCCCTATAATACCCAGCAATGGACGCGTTTCCTGACATTGATCGATTGCGAGGAACTGGCCGACGATCCGCGCGTGACCGATCCCGTCCAGCGCAGCCGCAATATCGACATGCTCTATTCGCTGATGGAAACGGCGCTGACCCAGCGCAGCACGGCGGACTGGCTCGCCTTGCTGGGCGAACGCGACATACCCTGTGCGCCGGTCAACAAGCTGGAGGATGTGCTGGAGGACGCGCATCTCGCCGACGTCGGCATGTTCGGACAGATCGAGCATCCCAGCGAGGGATCGCTGATCTCGATGCGCTCGCCCTTCCAGGGCGGCGCAACCGGGCAGGACCGGCCCGCCCCCATGCTGGGCGCGGACTCACGGGCCCTGCTTGGCGAGCTGGGTTACGATCCGACGGAGGTCGACGCGCTGTTTGCCGCCGGCGTGTTCGCCGAACCATCGGGGAAAGCAGCACAGGCATGAGACGGATCCTCGCCCAAGCCGCGCTGTTGGCGCTCGTGCCGCTGGCCGGCTGCACTCATGCCGAGCGCGTGACCTCTTCCTCCGCCCCGCATGACGCAGCCCTGCGCACGGCGCTGCAGCAACTGGTCGACACCCACCAGATGCCCGGCGCGACAGCCATCGTCATGAAGGACGGCAAGATACTGGCGGATGAAACGGTCGGCTGGCTGGACGTGGAGAAACACAGGCCCCTGCCGCGCAACGCGATCTTCCGGCTCTATTCCATGTCGAAGCCGATCACGAGCGTCGCGATCATGATGCTGGCCGAGCAGGGCAAGCTGGCGCTCGACGATCCGGCAGAGAAATATCTCCCCGAGTTCCACGACATGCGTGTCTATGTCTCGGGGACGGTCGACAATATGGTGACCGAGCCGGTGAAGCGGCCGATCACCATCGCGGACCTGCTGACGCATACCTCCGGCATCACCTATCATTTCACCAGCAACACGCCGGTCCACCAATATTATCGCAAATATGGCGTGATGCGCGACACGCCCGTCGGCCGCACGCCGCAGGACGGACCGCCCGCGCGCAGCCTGGACGAGTTGGTCGAGCGGATCGGCAAGGCGCCGATGCTGCACCAGCCGGGGCCGCCCTTCTCCTACAGCTATTCGACGACCATGCTCGGCGCTGTCATCGAGCGTGTGACAGGCAAGACGCTCGACAAGGCACTGGACGACATGCTGTTCACGCCGCTTGGTATGAAGGATGCCGGCTTCTTCATTTCCGACGCGCAACTGCCGCGCTTCACGACGCTCTATTCGGCCACGGCCGACGGCATCGAACCGGTCGAGCAGCCCGAGACATCCGATTATCGCGACCATGGCCGCCTGCTCGACGGCGGCGGCGCGATCGCGGCGACGGCGGACGGCTATTTGCGCTTCGCCCAGATGTTGGCCAATGGCGGCATTCTCGATGGCCATCGCTACCTGAAAGAGGCAAGCGTCGACGCCATGTTCACCCCGCGCGTGCCCCTTTCCGGCCTTGGCCCGGAGTCGATGCAGTTCGGCTATGGCTTCTCCATCGGCGATGCGGCAAGCGAGGCGGCAGGCACGCAGCCGGCCGGCACGGCCAGCTGGTCCGGATCGGGCAACACATATTTCTTCGTCGACCGTTCGAAACATGCCGTTGCCTTGCTGATGACGCACGAACTCACATCCGGCGCCAGCGCGGCGCGGACAGCGACATTCCGGGCCGTGCTCAATCGCGCCGCGAACCGGTTGATCGGAGACTGAGATGCTGGCGCTTGCAGGGCTCATCACCATCGCCCTGGTGCTGGCGGCAATCCTCAGCAAGCGCCTTTCGCCGCTCGTCGCGCTCGCCGCCATCCCGTTCCTGGCGGCGCTGCTGCTCGGCCAGGGCGCCGATGCCGGGAAGTTCATGCTCAATGGCATGGTCACGGTCGCACCGATGGCAGCGATGTTCCTCTTCGCCATCCTGTTCTTCTCGGTGCTGGCCGATGCCGGGCTGTTCCGGCCCATCGTTGCGGGCATCCTGCGGCTCGCCGGCCATCATCCGGCCCGCATCGCGCTGGGCACGGCCATATTGACATCCATTGTCCATCTCGACGGCTCAGGCGCAGCAACCTTCCTCATCGTCGTGCCGGCGCTCGTGCCCGTTTACGACAGGCTCGGCCTTGATCGACGGATGCTGGCCTGCATCGTCGCCATGGCGGCAGGCGTTGGCAACATGCTGCCCTGGGGCGGGCCGACGATCCGTGCCGCGACGGCACTGAATGTGCCGGTGATGGACTTTTTCGCGCCGATCATCCCCGTCTATGCCGTGGGCGTGCTGGCGATGCTGGCCCTCTCCTGGTGGATCGGCACGCGGCACGCCGTGGTGCATGGCGGCAGGTTCGAAACGCCGGTCGCCGTCGACCTTACCGATGGCCAAACGGCCGAGCCGCTGGGCCTGCGCTGGCTCGCCAATGCCGCCACGGTCATTGCCGTGCTCGGGCTGATGCTCGCCGGCATCCTGCCGCCCGCCATCGCCTTCCTGCTCGGCTCGCTCGTTGCGCTGCTCGTCAATCTGCGCGCGCCCGATGCGCAGCGCGATGCGATCGAGCGGCATGCGCCTGCGGCAATCTCCATGGTCGCCATCCTGTTCGCAGCGGGCGCCTTCACGGGCATCATGCGTGGCACGGGCATGCTCGATGCACTCGCTCATGCCGGCGCTGGGCTGCTGCCTGGCGGGTCTGCCGCTCATCTGCCGCTGATCACAGGCATTGCGTCCATGCCGCTCAGCCTCTTCTTCGATCCGGACAGCTTCTATTTCGGCGTTCTCCCCGTCCTTGGCGGCATTGCCGAACATGGCGGCGTACCGGCCATAGAGGTCGGGCATGCGGCAATACTGGGGCAAATGACCACGGGCTTCCCGGTGAGCCCGATGACACCGGCGACATTCCTGCTGGTCGGCCTGGCCGGCGTCGACCTGGCGGACCACCAGCGGTTCGCCATCCGCTATCTCTTCCTGCTCACGCTTGTCATGGTGGCGGCAGCGCTGCTGATGGGGGTCTTGCGCCTATGATGCTTCCCCGGACCATCGAACTTGTCGAGGTGGGCCCGCGCGACGGGCTTCAGAACGACCCGGCCGCGGTGCCGACCACGGACAAGGTCGCGCTGATCCGCAAACTTGTCGCAGCCGGCGTGCGACGCATCGAGGTCGCCAGTTTCGTCAACCCCCGGCGCGTGCCGCAAATGGCCGATGCGGAAGAGGTCTGCGCCCAGCTCGACGGCCTCCAGGCGATCAGGATCGGCCTGGCATTGAACCGGCGCGGCGCGGAACGCGCGCTGGCCAGTTGCGTCGATGAGATCGGCGCCGTCGCCAGCGCGAGCGATGGCTTCGCCCAGGCCAATCAGGGCCGGACCGGCGCACAGACGGTGGACGATGCCATCGAGATCATCCAGCTGGCGCTCGCGGCCGGCCGGCGCGCGCAGGCAACCGTCTCTGTCGCTTTCGGCTGCCCGTTCGACGGGGAAATCGACCCGGAGCATATCGCCCAGATCGTCCGGCGACTGGCCGCCGCGGGCGCGCATGAAGTCGCGCTCGGCGATACCATCGGCATCGCCACGCCGTCCGACGTGCTGGCGGTGATGAATGCCGCCAAAGCGGCGGCACCCGGCGTGCCACTGCGCATGCATTTTCACGATACGCGCAACATGGCCATTGCCAATGCCTGGGCCGCCATATCGGCCGGTGCAGTGACACTCGACGCCTCGATCGGCGGACTGGGCGGCTGCCCCTTCGCGCCCCGGGCCACGGGCAATGTCGCCAGCGAGGATATTCTCTATATGCTGCGCGGCGCCGAGATCGAGACGGGCATAGACCTGGAGGCGATGGTCGCAACCTCGCACTGGCTCGGCGAACGGCTCGAACGCACCTTGCCCTCGAAGGTCGCCCGCGCGGGCTTCTGAGGCCAGAGCTTGGCCGACGGAAGGCAGGAAGAGCATGACCGAATTCGGCGTCGGACTGATTGGCTATGGACTGGCGGGACGGGTGTTTCATGCGCCCTTCATCCAGGCCACGGACGGGCTGGACCTGCGCGCTGTCGTTTCCCGCGACCCGGCCAAGGTTCATGACTCCCTGCCGGGCATGACTGTCGTGCCGACTGTCGAGGCCCTGCTGGCCCGCGACGATATCCATCTCGTCGTCATTGCCAGTCCCGACGCCCTGCATGCCGATCATGCCATTGCGGCGCTTGAAGCGGGCAAGCATGTGCTGGTCGACAAGCCCTTCGCCACCAGCCTGGCCGACGCACGACGCGTCGCCGTAACGGCCGAGCGCGTGGGGCGCATGATCACGATCTTCCACAACCGGCGCTGGGACGCCGATTTCCTGACGCTGCGACGGCTGATTGCCCAGGGACGGCTCGGGCGGATCGTGCAGTTCGAAAGCCATTTCGACCGCTGGCGCCCGCAGCCATCGGCCCTGTGGAAGGATGCGCGCACGGGCGGTCTCTGGCTCGATCTCGGGCCGCACCTGCTCGATCAGGCCGTCTGCCTGTTCGGCATGCCCGATGCCATGACGGCGGACATCGCGACCATGCGCGAGAACGCGCCCGCGCCGGACTGGTTTCATGTCACGCTGCACTATCCGGGCCGACGCGCCATTCTGCACGCCAGCAAGCTGGCGGCCGATCATCGCCTGCGCTTTGCCGTGCACGGCACCAACGGAAGCTGGATCAAACAAGGTCTGGACACACAGGAACCGGCGATCGTGGCCGGTGGCAAGCCCGACGACCCCGAACTGGGCGTCGATCCGCAGCCCGGGCTATACACGCCTGCCGATCCGGCCATGCCCGCCGAAGCTGTCGCCAATGAGCGTGGCGACTATGGCGCCTTCTGGCATTTGCTCGGCGCGGCCTTGCGCGGCGAGGGTCCCAACCCCGTCCCGGCGGACGAAGCGCTCGCCGTCATGGCGCTGCTGGAGGCGGGCCTCGAAAGCGCGACAACCCGAACGACCATCTCTCTGAACGCTCAGCCGCCCGGCACATAGGCGGCAATGCTCGTCGGCGCGCTTTCGTCACCGGTTCCGCGCGATACGGCCGGCAAGGCGTCCGGTGCCGTGCCCTGCTCCACCCAGCCCTCGATGGCTGTCTGCGGGTCCAGCGGATTGGGACCGGGGCCGCCACCGCAATGCCCCATGCCGGGGAAGAAGAACAGCCGATAGAAATCGGCCGTCGTCGCGCCGGAGCGGCCCGCGACCGCCTCATAATAGTTGCGCGAATCCCAGGGGCTCACCACCGGATCGGCAAGGCCATGATATTGGATCAGCTTGCCGCCCGCTCGCTGAAATGCACCGAGGTCGGGATCGATCGCATCGACCCTGCGCGACAGCGCCGCGAGTGGCGACAGATCGGCAAAATCGAAACTGCGCCAGTCCCAGGACGGATCCTGGAACACCCAGTCCCGGAAGAAATTGATCCGCATCGGCTGCGCGGGATTGGCAGGGTCCGCCCAATAAAGGCTCCAGCCGGGCAGCGGCATGCCCGGCGGGCCGATGCTCTCGCTGCCGGGCAGCCAGGGCGGATAGATTTGTTCGCCAGTGCGGGGATTGCGGGCGCCGCGATACATGGATTGCGCGGCGCCCACTTCCCCCGGCGAAAGACAGGCCTCACTCGCTTCGCCCTTGCAGGCGATGGCGGCGAGATCGACATGACAGGCGAAGGGATCGTCCAGATAGCCGCGCGCAAGGGCGTCAAGACCGCCGCATGACCGCAGTGCCGCCTGCGTCAGCAGCTTGAGTTTCGCCGGCGGAAGGATCAACGATCCGTCGGCGCGGTGATTGGCGACATATTGCCAGAGGAAGCCGACATTGAGCCGCGTGCGGTTGTTGCCTGGCGCGCCGGCGACGATGCCGTTGAAATCGCCCGGAAAGCGCTGTGCTTCCATGAGGGCCTGATGGCCGCCGGTCGAGCAACCATTGAAATAGCTGTAACGGACTGCCTTGCCATAATGACGCCGGGCAAGCGCCTTGGCCGCCTGCGCGGTCTCGTGGACGGCGCGCCAGCCCCAATCGTCGATCGCTTGCGGATGTCCGACGGCAAAATCCGGATCGCCGCCCTGATGGCCCGTGTCCGTGGCCGCGACAGCATAGCCTTTCTGCACATAGGCGGCCATTTGCTCGACCGGCAAAGCGGAGGAATAGCCGCCATTGCCGAGCATGATGAGCCGCCCGTTCCAATGGTCCGGAAGCCAGAGCTGAAAACCGATGTTGGAACCGGGCACCGGGTGCAGCGTGCCGGACAGCTTGCAGAAGGGCGAGACGTCGATGCCGCCGCCGCGACCGGCAATCTTCGTCTCGACTGTCGCCGATACGGCATCAAGACCCTGCCCCGCCGCGGGTGCGGTGCATTGCCGCGCCGCCGCGGGGACCTGCGCGAGGGCGGATTGGGCCGGCGCCAATAACCCCAGGGGCATCGCCACCCCCAGCAGCAGCGTCAGGCGCTTCAGGCCGAACCTCTGCCACCGCCCACGGGCCGGATGCGCCGTCCCCGGCCTCATGGCTTGAGCCGCTGCGCCTTGACCGCGACAGTCTGCGTCGCCGCCATGGTCCCCGCATCCGTGCCGACGCCGACCGAATAGCGTCCGGCATCGATGCGCCAGGCCTTTGCCTTTTCATCGAAGTCGGCCAGCAGACGCGGATCGGCCTGGAACGTCACGCGCCTGGTTTCGCCCGGTGCGAGACTGATCTTCTGGAAGCCGATCAGACGGCGCGCCGGCCCGCCGGGCCTGCCGGTGAGATAGAGCTGCACGACATCGCTGCCAGCGCGGGCTCCGCTGTTCGTCACATCGATGCTGGCCGACACAGTCTTGCCTCCCGTCAGGGCGAGGTTGGCGTAGGAGAAGCGGGTATAGCTCAGTCCATAGCCGAACCAGTAGCGCGGCGCGGACTGCTGGCGCGCGAACCAGCGATAGCCGACATCCGACCCTTCGATATTATAGTCGACCTTGACCACGGTTCCCTCGGGCAGGCCCGTGCCCGGAATGATCGGGCGCGGCAGTTGGCTCTCGTCGACCGGCCAGCTGAGCGGCAAGCGGCCCGATGGATTGACCTCGCCAAAGAGCATGCGCGCAATCGCTTCGCCGCCCTTCTGGCCGCCATACCAGGCCTGGACGACGCCCTTCACCTTGCTCGCCCAGGGCATCTTCACCGGACCGCCGGTCTCGAGGACGACGATCGTGTTGGGATTGGCGGCGGCGACGGCCTCGATCAGTGCGTCCTGACCGAAGGGCAGGCTGAGATTGGGGACGTCCTCGCCTTCGCCCTGCGGCTGATAGGCAAAGACGATGGCAATGTCGGCCGCCCGCGCCTTTGCGGCCGCTGCTTCGGGATAGAAGCCGGGATCGAAACCGACGGCCTTCCCTCCCGCCCGCGCGCGAATGGCCGCCAGCGGCGAGGAGGGATGAAAGACGATGCTCGAAAAGGCCGCCATCATGCCTTCACCGCCCAGTGGAACGGCGGTCGGCGTACCGCCATGCTCCATCCAGGGCGTGGTGATCTGCGAGGAGCCCGTGCCGGAGGGCACGCCGGCATCGGCATGGCCGCCGATTACGGCAATGGACTTTGCGCCGGCGGCGAGCGGCAGGATGTCGCCGCTATTCTGCAGCAGGACGATCGCCTCTTCCGCTTCGCGCTGGGCAATGGCGGCGTGGGCCGCGAAGTCGATCCTGGCCTTGACCGGGGGATTGTCGAACAGGCCATTGTCGAACATGGCAAAGAGCACGCGCCGCGCCATATCGTCGACCCGGGCCTGCGGGATCGTGCCTGCCGCCACGGCGTCCTTCAGTGGTTTGTCGAACCAGACCTGCTTGTCGAGCTGCTCGCCCGATTGCTGATCGAGGCCGTTCACCGCCGTCTCGAGGCGATGCACCGCCCCCCAGTCGGACATCACATAGCCCTTATAGCCCCAGTCGCCCTTGAGCACGCCGTTAAGCAGCCAGTCATTGTCGCAACCATAAGCGCCGTTGATCATATTGTAGGAGCACATGATCGATCCCGGATCGCCGCGCTCGATGGCGATCTGGAAGGCGAGCAAGTCGCTCTCGCGGGCCGCGGCCTCGCCGATCACGCTGTCGGCGGTCATGCGCAGGCGCTCCTGGCCATTGAGGGCATAATGCTTGACCGTCGAAATCATGCCGGTCGACTGGATGCCGCGCACGGACTCGCCGGCCAATATACCCGCCAGCAGCGGATCCTCACCCAGATACTCGAAATTGCGGCCATTGCGCGGATCGCGTGCCAGATTGACACCGCCTGCCAGCATGACGTTCAGCCCCTTGGCGCGCGCTTCGGTCGCGATCATCACGCCACCTTCATGTGCGATTGCGGGATTGAAGGTAGCCGCCAGCGCCAGGCCGGAGGGCAAGGCCGTCGAATAATCGTCGGCGCCCCTGATCTTCATGGGATTGGCGACGCCCAGGCTGGCGTCCGATTCCTGCTGGGCCGGAATGCCGAGCCGGGCATTGCCGGGAATATAGCCCGCCGAGCCGACCGAACCTTCCGGCATCTTGGCAGTCGGACTGAGCGGCATCGCCATGGGCCCATGCAACAGCGTGATCTTCTCGTCCTGCGTCATCGCCCCGAGCAACAAGTCGGCCCGCTTCTCGGCAGAAAGGCCCGTGTTCATCCACGGCCGCGAGGCGACGGAGGCGGCACCATTCTGCGCCAAGGCCGTTTGAGACAGCGTTGTACCAGTTGCGTAAACAAGAACCGATGCGGCGATCAACCAGCGCTTCATTCTTCTTCTCTCCCAAAAAGGCCTGCCATGGGCGGTACCGACCGCGGCGACTGGCCAATGATAGCTATTGCAGCAAATAGTAGCGTCAATCCCAAAGCATGGCAGCGCCGCGGACACCGGAGCTGTCGCCCCATTTCGCCTGAACGATCTCGCCGTCCCAGACGTCCGAGAACGCATAGTGCCGGACGCGCGCAGGGAGCGCATCATAAAGCTCGCGGACATTCGACATGCCGCCGCCCAGGACGAAGCAATCGGGGTCGACCATGTTTGCGACCACGGCAAGGCCACGCGCCAGCCGGTCAATATAGTCGTCCAGGGCTTCACGGGCCTGCTGATTGCCGTCATAGGCCGCCTCGACGATCTTCCGGGCCGGAATGATGTTCTTGCGGACACTGGCCGCATAAGCCCGCTGGAAACCGGTCCCGGAGACCCAGGCCTCCAGGCAATTGGGCCGGCCGCACCAGCATTGCGCGCCGGGATATTCGTCCGGGCGCGGCCAGGGCAGCGGCGTATGGCCGAACTCGCCGGCAATGCGAGCCGCGCCCTCGACGAGCTTGCCACCGATCACCAGGCCGCCGCCCACGCCGGTGCCGATGATCACGCCGAAGACGCAATGCTTGCCGGCGGCCGCGCCATCCAGCGCCTCGGACAGGACCAGGCAGTTCGCATCATTGGCGATGCGCACCTCACGCGCGAGCGCAGCTTCGAGATCCTCCTTGAACGGCTTGCCATTGAGCCACGTCGAATTGGCATTGCGCATCAGGCCGGTGCGTGGGCTGAGCGAACCCGGGACACCGATACCGATGCTGCCCTCACAGTTCAGTTCCCCCTCGAAGCGCCGGACCAGACCCGCAATCGACGCGACTGCAGCCTTGTAGTTGCCCGGATTGGGCACGCGCTCGCGCAGGAGAACCTCGCCCGACCGGTCGAGCGCGGCCGCCTCGATCTTGGTTCCGCCAAAGTCGATCCCGATACGCAGGCGAGGCATTTAGGCGATCACTCCAGTGTCGGCCGGCCGGCTGCCCCTGGCCGGCCAGGCCAAGGCGCCGAACATGGCAATGATGAGGTAACAGGCGCAGGGCACGAGGAAGGCCGTGAACCGGCTGCCCGTCATGTCCGAAACCTGCGCGAAAACGAGGGGCACCAGTGCGCCGCCGACAATGGCGAGACAAAGCAGGCCCGATGTGGCGGAAGAACCGGCGCGCGACCGCTCGATGGTGAGCGAAAAGATGACCGGGAACATGACCGAGTTGAACAGGCCGATCGAAATGGCCGCATAGCCGGCCACCGGGCCGGTCAGCCCGGAAACCGAAAGGCAGAGCGCTGCCGCCCCACAGGCAAACAGGCCCAGTAGTGGAGCGGCCGGCACGCGCAGCAGCAGCAATGTGCCCAGGATGCGACCGACCATGGCACCACCCCAATAGAGGCTGACCATGCTGCCCGCGACGACCGCGGACAGCGCCAGGACATCCTGCTGTTCGAGGAAATTGACCATGGTGGAACCAATGGCGACCTCGGCCCCGACATAGAGAAAGATGGCGAGCGCGCCGAACAGGGCCCAGGGATCGGAGAATGCCCGGCCAAGCGCAGGCGCCCGTTCGGCCTTCGGGGCTGCACGATCGATCAGTGCACGGTTACGCCAGATGAGCAGCGCCAGCACCAGGATCACAATAGCGATGGAGCCATAGGCCAGATCGATGCGGCTCAGCGAATAGGCGATCTTCTCCGGCGTCGCTTCGCCGCCGTCGAACAGACCGCCCTTGAGCAACGTGTGCGCGGCCAGATAGGGACCGACGACCGTACCGAAGCTGTTGAAGGTCTGGCTGAGCACCAGACGGAAATGGGAACGGCTCGGGTCGCCCAGCGCGGCCGAGAGCGGATTGGCGGCGACCTGCAGCAATGTGATGCCGGACGCGATGACGAACAGCGCGACGAGAACCAGGCCATAGACATGCAGGGCCGTCGCTGCCGGCATGAGCAGGCAGCCGACGATCATGGTGGCCAGCGCCAGGATGATCGACCGTGTCGAGCCCAGCCAGCCCAGCAGGGCAGCAGCCGGCAGAGACACGATGCCATAGGCCATGAAGAAGGCGAACTGGGTGAGAAAACTCTCTATGTCCGTGAGCGAGAATAGCTGCTTCACGGCCGGGATGAGCACGTCATTGACGGACGTGATGGCGCCCCAGATGAAGAACAGCACCGTGATGTAGGCGAAGGCACGGCCGGTCGGGCTCGGGCCGATATGGTCGGCGGTCATTCTCAGTCCCACTCCCTCAAGTCTGCGGCTTGCAATGGCAGGCCGTCACGCGCCTTCGGCTCCGCATTGGCAACGCTGTCATGCACAATCTCCGGTTCGTTTCCTGCTCTGCCAGCGGCATCGATCATGCTGCTGCCTCTCCGTGCGCGGCCGTTCGCCCGGCAAGCGCTTTGCAACGCCGGGCAGTGGCAAGGTTGGGGCTCCGGGCAAAGCTCGGAGCCCCAGTTGACCGCTTGACCACGAGGATTGACCTCTGTGGCAGCGGGCTCTCGCGACCTGGGGGGAGTGCAGCCCGGTTCCAGGTCTTGCGAGGCCTTCTTCAGGTTCGCGCGAACCAGTGCGGCATGCGCACCGGCAGCAGAGTTGGCGGAGAGAGGTGCCCCGAACCGGAAGAAGACGATTTCGTCAGCAGGCTATGAAACGGGCCCGGCGCCTCTCTCCGACACCGTCACGGTCCGCGCACGCGATGTTGCCGTCTAGCGGTCCTTTCTCGGCAGCGCGGCGAGCTCTGTATCAAGCGCCTTGAGCTTCGCGTCGGTCATCACCTGCGGCATATAGTCCTTGATGGCATGAAGGGTCATGCCGCGGGCCATGCCGATTTGCGGACTGCTCACCAGGTCCGGGAAATAGCGCTTGAGGATGGCGCTCGCGGCTGGATCGTCCAGCATTTCGCCGATCTGCGTGACCAGACTGTTATAATGCCCCGAAGCGAGCGCCGCCTTGATCTGGGCCTTTTCATTGTCGATGTCGGTGCCCCATGGATCGCGCGACGCCTGGGCCCGGCCAGCCTCGGTGAAGTCCATGATCTGGTCACCGGCGCTCGTATGCTGCGGCCAGTAGGCAAGGCCCGGGCCATTGGGATTGCCGGTCTTCACGAAGTTGAGGATATAGCTGCTCACCAGCTTGCCGGCGGCGATATCCTTGGCGGTGGTCGCATCGCCATATTTGATCGCCGTATTGTCGAAGAAGAACGGAATCTCGGAAGCATGCTGGGCGCCGGGACGACCGATCGAGTCCGCGACATAGGAATAGCGATATTCCCAGACGGGCACGCCCTGATCGGCAATCACCCCCGTCGCCTCGCGCGCACCGGCGATCATGAAGCCGCTCTTGCCGCCCATATCGGCACTGGTGGCGCCGATCATGATGGGAACATGGGCGTAACGGCCGGCATTATAGGCTTCATCCAGATCCACCAGCACCTTGCCGTCGACAAACGGCCCAGACACGGTCACCGGCCCCGGACCGCGGTTCATCATGTTGAGCCCGTCCGTCACCTGCTCGGCGGTGAGGGCGCGCAGTTTCTTCAGGGCATCGGGCGCCTTGGGATCGATATTGTAACGGCGCGCGAAATTCTCGCCGATCTCCTCGACATGAGCGAGATCATTGCCGTCTTCCGACCGACCATTGCCGCCGGACATCACCACCGCGCGCTGGAACAGGCCCTGCGACAGCGGCGAGGTCACCAGATTGTGGACCGACATGCCGCCAGCGCTTTCGCCGATGATCGTGACATTCTCGGGATCGCCACCGAAAGCGGCGATATTGCGCTTCACCCATTGCAGCGCCGCGATCTGGTCCATGGCGCCATAGTTGCCCAGGCGCCCCTTATCGGCATTTTCCGCCGTGAGCTGCGGGAAGGCGAAGGTGCCGAAGCGGCCGACCCGATAGTTGAAGCTGACGAAGACCACGCCCTGCCGCGCCAGGTTCGCGCCCGAATAGGTCGGCGGCGAGGCACCGCCATTCACGAAGCCGCCGCCATAGATCCAGACCATCACGGGCAGCTTCTTCTGTGCGCCGTCGGGCCGCCAGACATTGGAGTAGAGACAATCCTCGGCCGGCTCGGTGCCCAAGGGCGCGGCGTCGCTGGGGAACGGCACCTGCATGCAGTCATTGCTGTACTGCATCGTGTCGCGCACCCCGGCCCAGGACTTGACGGGCTGCAGCGCGCGCCAGCGCAGATAGCCCAGCGGCGGCTGAGCGAAGGGAATGCCCTTCCAGCTGAGTACGCCATCGGCATCGCTTCCGCGGATCGTGCCGCTGTCGATCTTGACCTGAGTCGACTGGGCAAATGCCGCGCTCGACGCGAAGAGGGCCGTCGCGGCCAATAGCAAGGGCGTCCGGGAAGCACGCATGATCGAAAGTCTCCACACTCTGGCTCCATGTTCGGAGCAAATTTGCGGCGCCGCTGCTTGCAACGGATGCCCTGGAAATGGTGTTCGACGCCGGAGCGCATTCGTCATGCGCTCCGGCCTCCTCTCTTAGAATCCTGTCGACAGCTGCACGGTGAAGGTGCGTCCGAAGGGGTTCGAATAGGCCGCGTTGAACACCGAGCCCGCCGTAAAGGCCAATCTCGGCGCCTTGTTCGTGACATTCTGAATGTTGAGCGACATGCGCATGCTCTTCATGAAGCTGCGGTCGCGACCATCGAAATTGGTGTTGTAGCCAATGTTGAGATCGAAGGTCGTGTAGGGGTCGATATGGACCGGCGCGATGGCGGCGCCCCGGTTATCGACGGCCTGATCGTTGGTGTAGGACCCGGTATAATTGGCGAACAACATGGCATTCACGCCATGATAGTTGACGCCAATCGACCCGCGGCCGCGCCATTCGATTGGCGAATTGTAGAAGCCCGTCCGGTCGATGAACGGATCGCCCGGATTCACCTGCTGCTTGTTGCTCAGCACCCTGTTCACGCTGGCATTGAAGGTGACAGAGCCCTCATCGAAGAAATAGGCATAGTTCACCTGCGCATCGATGCCCTCCTGCTTCGTCGCGGCAAGGTTGGTGTTGCGGGCGTCGAGCAGCACGGCCACGGAGCAGGCGTTCTGAATGCCACCGCCATAGAGAAGCGTGCGACCCGCATAGCTGGCCAGCACCGGATCATAGGTCGACAGGTCGCCGTTCGTGCAGCCCACGGGGTTGCTGATCGGGTGGATGAAATCCGCATAGCCCAGATAATCCGGATAGGTCGTCGGATTGAAGAAGGCCGTGAACACGTCCGGCCCGGAAATCCGATTCTTGTATCTGATGTTATAGTAGGTCGCCGAGAAGCGAAGCGCCTTGACCGGCTCGAAGTCCGCCCCGAACTGCCAGTTCGTGGCATTTTCCGGACCCAGGGCGGGATTGGCACCGCTGACATAGGCTACCGTGATCGGCCCCAGTGCGATCCGGGGATCCATGCCCGTATAATAGCTGGGGAAGGTCCCGCCCGAGGAAATCGCGTTGGGATTGACGTCAGGCAGATTCGGCGCACGGAAGGAGGTGCCCCAGGAGCCGCGCAGCGTCACGCCCTTGGTGACTTCCCAGGTACCGCTGATCTTGGGATTGGTCGTGTCGCCCACGTCCGAATAATGATCGTAGCGGATGGCGCCGCTGAACGTCAGCGACTGCATGAGCGGCACGCCCATATCCTCTGAGACCACGGGCACGTAGATTTCCGCGAAGGCCGAAGAGATGGTGCGCGAGCCACGGCTCGTATTCTCGTCGGTATCGAGCTGGAATTCGTTGGTGAAGGGCCGGTTCGCACCGTTGATATTATAGTTGTAGACCTTGTTCCGCTCGCCACCGAAGGCCGCGCGGACCAGACCGGCCGGCAGGGCGAACAGCGAACCGTTGAACTTGAGCACCAGGTCGTCAATGCCATTGCCGCTGCGCTGAATATTGTCACCGGTGAAGGAAGCGATCACGGCCGCGGAGAGCGGGTTCACATTATCCAGCGGATTGATGGCGCCGATGTCGATCTGGTACTGGAGCGCCGTCGGGTTGATGTTGGTGCCGAGCTGGCAATAGTTGCAGGCCTTGTCGCGCCCATAGGTGTAGGACAGCTCGGCATGCCAGTCCCAGGGCAGCCTGACGCGGAAACCGCTGGTCAGATTGTAGGACTCGTTCTCGCCGGTCCAGTTGTTGAGCCCGACGCTGTTGATCATGTTGTACTGAACGCTCAGCGCGTCCGCTGCCAGCCCCGAAATATAATGGGGGTTGGGCGTGGTCGTGGGCGTGTTGGTCGCCGGATCATAGAGGAACGGGCGAAGCTGCACGGTCGAGATGACGCCCTGGCTGGTCATCGAAATGGTGCTGCGCTTGTTGTAGGTGCCCTGGAAGAAGAACTCGACGGAACTGCCCAGCTCCTGGGTCACATAAGCGGCCACCTGGTGGCGCTTCATCTCGCCAGTATAATCGTTGAAACTGCTGGAATCGAGCAGGTTGGGCTGATTCAGCAACAGGTCGGCAACCGTCAGACTGCCATTGGCGCCGTGCGGAATGCCATAATAGGTATTGGGGCCCGCGGTCGGAATGGTCGGGTTTTCCGGAGCCAGCAGTGGACCGAATGGCCCGTCCGGATCGGCATTGGGGACCACGATGTTTCCGTCGAAGCCAGGCGTCGCAGTCGTGCCGTTGAGCCGGCCATCCTGGCCGCCGAACTGGCTGAGGTCCTGCCGCAAATAGGCATTCTTGCCGCGCCGATAGGCATCGCGGCGCGAATATTCATAGCTGACGATGATGTTGCCACGGCCGAGATTGCCGAGCATCCAGTTGGTGCCAGCGGTGATGCCCGGCGTGAATTCCATGCCGCCGCTGGTGTTGGTTGCGCGGCCGGTGATCTCCAGCCCCTCATAGTCCTTGCGGATGACATAGTTGACGACGCCGGCCACGGCGTCCGAGCCATAGACGGCCGACGCGCCGTCCGCGATGAGCTCGACGCGCTCGAGGGCCGCCAAGGGAATGGCATTGGCTTCGGTGAAAGTCTGAGATGCACCCGTGTTGGTGATGCGGTGCCCATCGACCAGCACCAGCGTCGCCGCCTGGCCCAGACCGCGCAGGTTGATCGCATTGCCCTGCTGATTGTTGTTGCCGCCCTGCGTGCCGCCCTCGCGGAACTCGCCAAGGTTGCGGACCTGGGGAAGCGTGCGCACGACGTCGGCCGCACTGGCCTTGCCGGTCGCGAGGATGTCCTCGCGGTTCATCGTGATCGCCTCGCTGCCGACCGGCTTCACACCCGAGATGTTCGTGCCGGTGACGACGATTTCCTCGATGGCTTCCTCTTGGTCACTCGTCGGTACAACGTTGTCTTCGTTCTGACCAGAAGAGCTTGAATCGTCCCTCGACGCCTGACCATGCGCGGCCGAAGCCATGCAAAGCGCGAGGCCGAGCGCGACTGTGCTAGCGCAATTCGAAAATGTAACTCTTGAGAATTTCACCTGCTATCCCCTCCACTGTCAGGCATGCGGGCGGTTCCGCCTGCCCTTTTTCAGCTGGTCGGGCATGTGGCACTGCAGGGCACGATCTCAGCTGATTGCGAGGCAGAGAATGGACACAAACGAGGTCTATAAGGAAATTGAATTTAAGGATCGATTAATCAGCCATACCAATTAATAGTTGGGCGCCAAATTCATCAGCACTGCCTATTGATTGATTGGATAAATGGCATTGAACTATGGCCCATGAACCGACAGGCTCGCCTGCGACCGGGTCGGGTTGACGCGGCAAGCGCCTACGGCCTTTCAAAACAGGCCAGGTACTGCCCTTCGATACGCACCCACCAGACAGAAGCCCCGCCTGATTTCGGCGGGCCAGATACAGATATGGGAGAGCGAAACGTGAAACGGCGAAACTGGGGCATGGCTCTGTTGATGATCAGCGCGGCGTCCGTCACGCTGATGGACGGGCCGGCGCTTAACGCGCAGCAGCCGACAGCCAATGCAGGCGACGAGGCCCAGCGGCCCTGGATGAATGCAGCCATGCCGGCCGAAGCACGGGTCGCGCTACTCCTCCCGCAAATGACGCAGGACGAGAAAATGACCCTGATGATGGGCTATTTCGCGACCGACTTCCCGCCACGCAATTTCCGCGCACCAGCCGGGGCGCGGGAGGGGTCGGCCGGCTATGTGCCCGGCATCGCACGCCTTGGCGTCCCGGCACAGTGGCAAGCTGACGCGGGAATCGGCGTCGCCTCTCAGGGTGGTGCAAAGGAAAAGCGGGAGCGCACCGCCCTGCCCTCCAACCTTGCGATCGCAGCATCATGGGATCCGGAACTGGCCTATCGCGGCGGCGCGATGATCGGCGGCGAGGCCCGGGCATCCGGCTTCAACGTCATGCTCGCCGGTGGCGTCAACCTGGAACGCGAGCCCCGCAATGGCCGCAATTTCGAATATGGCGGCGAAGATCCGCTGCTGGCCGGCACGATCGTGGGGGCCGCCGTGGCCGGCGTCCAGTCCAACGACATCATCTCCACGATCAAGCACTATGCCCTCAACGACCAGGAGACGGACCGCAATGCCGGCAATGTGATCATCGATCATGATGCCGCGCGCATGTCCGACCTTCTGGCCTTCAAGATCGCGATCGAACGGGGCAGCCCGGGCTCCACAATGTGCGCCTATAACCGCGTCGATGGCTACTTTTCGTGTGAAAATTCCTGGCTGCTCGACGAAGTGCTGCGGCAGGACTGGAAATGGCCCGGCTATGTCATGTCCGACTGGGGCGCGACTCATTCGACCGCTCCGGCTTTGACGGCCGGGCTGGATCAGCAGTCCGGCGTTCCCTTCGACCGCAGCGAGTTCTTTGGAAAGGATCTCAAGGCGGCGCTCGAGGCCGGACAAGTGAGCGGCGAGCTGGTCGATCGCGCGGTTTCGCGCATTCTCTATGCCATGTTCGAGCACGGCCTGTTCGACAATCCGGTCACCGCAGCGCCGATGAAGCTGTCCGACGATCTGCTGGCCCATGGTGCGGCGGTCACGCGTGCGGCAGCGGCCGACTCGATCGTGCTGCTCAAGAATGACGGGCATGTGCTGCCCATCGCCGCAACGGCGCGCAAGATCGTCGTGATCGGTGGGCATGCCGACAAGGGCGTGATTGCCGGTGGCGGTTCGTCGCTCGTCTATCCGGTCGGCGGCAATGCCGCGCCGGGCGTCGGACCGGCCATGTGGCCCGGACCGGTCATGTACTATCCTTCGTCTCCGCTGGAGGCGCTGCGCCGTCGATTGCCCAATGCCCAGATCAGCTTCGTCGACGGCACCGATGCGGCTGCCGCCGCAGAGGCCGCGCGCACGGCCGACCTAGCCATTGTCTTCGCGACGCAATGGGCGGGCGAAGCCTTCGATGTCTCGCTGACGCTCGCCGACAATCAGGACGCGCTGATCGAGAGCGTTGCCGGCGCGAACAAGCGGACGGTGGTCGTGCTCGAAACGGGCGGTTCGATCCTCACGCCATGGCGCAACCGGGTTTCGGCCATCATGGCGAGCTGGTTCCCCGGCACGCAGGGGGGCGAGGCAATCGCCGACATTCTCACCGGCGCGGTCAATCCGTCCGGCCATTTGCCGGTCAGCTTCTATGACAATCTGAACCAGCTGCCCCACCCGCAGCCGCCGGCCAAGGGCGACGTGCATTATACGGAAGGATCGGTCGTCGGCTACAAATGGCTCGACAGCCATGGCCAGGCCCCTGCCTTCGCCTTCGGTCACGGCCTTTCCTATACCAGCTTCGGCTATGACGGCCTGGCCGCGCAAGTGGCCGGACAAGCCGTCACCGTGCAGTTCCGCGTCACCAATATGGGGCAGGTCGCCGGCAAGGACGTCGCGCAGGTCTATGTCTCGGGGCCGGGTCTCGATGCACCCAAGCGGCTTGCCGGTTTCAGCAAGGTCGAGCTGGCGCCCGGCAAGAGCAGCCCGGTTGCCGTTACCATCGATCCGCGCATGTTCGCGAGCTTCAAGCGGGCAACGGGCGGCTGGCGGATCGCGGGCGGGTCCTACCAGCTCCACCTTGCGCGCTCCGCAGGCGACATCGTGAGCAGCGTTACCATCACATTGCCTGCCATGGCCGTGTCGACCACATTCTGAATAGGGCCAGACCGAAACGCGCGGGCCGGGCGAACACATCGCCCGGCCCGATTTGCGTTGTGGCCGAACGCACCGCTCCTGCTGAGGGCTCGCGGGCCTTTGCGGCTTGATAAATGGGATCGATTGATCAATCCTGCATTTGAAAAGAGCGCGCGAGGACAGAATAGTGGCAAGGAAGAGAATTGAATTCAGGCACTTGCACGCATTTGTCGAAGTCAGCAACCAGCGCCATTTCACGCGGGCCGCCGAAACACTGGCCATTTCCCAGCCTGCACTCAGCTCGCTCATCGCCCAGCTGGAGCAGGACCTGGGAACCCAGCTCCTCGTCCGGACCACGCGGTCAGTGGAATTGACGCCGGCAGGACGCGAATTCCTTCCTTCAGCCAGCCGGATCGTCGGAGACCTGCTGCACTCGATACAGGAGGTCCAGGACTATAGCCAATTGCGCCGGGGCCGCCTGCGCATTGCGGCATTGCCCTCCTTGTGCACGATCCTGCTGCCGCAAGCGGCCAAGATATTCGCCGAACGGCACCCCGATATTTCAATCTCCATCGTCGACGTCGTCGGTGACGAAGTGGTCGATCGCGTCATGCGACGGCAAGTCGACATCGGTATCGGATATGTCTCCGCGACCGACATGATCGCCGCCGAGCCTGTGCTGAAGGACCGTCTCGTCGCAGTGGGCACGCGCGAGATGCTGGGCGGCCGCAGCGCGTTGAGCTGGGCCGACCTCTCCGGCTTCGGTGTCATCGCGATGAGCGAGGGGACGACCGTGCGCCGGCTCATCGAGCAGGGATGCCGCGAGGCGGGCATCAAGCCGGACATCGTGCTCCAAGCCTATCAGATGCCAACCGCGATCGCCTATGCGCGCAACGGGCTGGGCATTGCCATATTGCCGAGCTCCTCGGTGCCGGACGAAGCCGAGGACATCGTCTGGATGGACATCGAGGCTCCGCTGATCGAACGCCAGCTCGCAGTTATTCGGACCAGAGACAATCCCATTACACCACCAGCCTCGGCCTTCCTCAAGGTCCTAAGCGAACTTCGCGCATCATAAGGCCGCCGCAAGTTCCCTCAGCGCGCGCATCTCATGTGTTCATGCCGTGACAACCTCCGCCCCCCAAACTCCATTCTACTGGACTGGTCGGTTTTGCGCACCGCAGCGTGGCGCTGGCGGGCTATTTCTTCAATATCACGGTTGCTGAACTCACCCTCGCTCAGGGCGTCACTGCGCCGTCATGGCGCTCGCCACGATCGGCTTTGGTGTTGCGCAAGCAGGGAGAGCGCTCGCCCAGTGTGCGACCGGCCTGTTGCACTATCGATTCGCAATCGGTGTCTTTCTCGGCGACTGCCTTCTTTTTCCTCGGCGCCTATGGCGGCGTGAACGTGGTGCTGGCGAGCTATTATCCGGAAGCACTGCGCGCCGTGGGGATTTGCTGGACCAAGAGCGTCGGGCGGATCGGCACGATCATTGCCCCGGTGCTGATCGGCTATGGCCTGGCTGCCGGCATCGCCGAGACCACGGTCATGTCGCTTTTCGCGCTGCCCTGCGCTCTGGCCGTCTTGGCGCTGCTCGTCATCGGGATCCAAGGCCAACGCTCGACGCTGACACGTCCTGACCTCTGAAAGAATTATGGCAAACCGGCCCCACTCGCTGAGAGTAAATCTTTCGGAGCGTCCCAACGGGCCGCAATTCGAGGTCCTAAAGCCATGATTGAATGACTGGTTCCAGGTATTCGATGTAGACGGTTGAACGGTGGTTAATAGGGCGGCGTCTGCCGGTCAACTGTAGCAGTTGCACGATAGAGGCAGCTATTCACGACCCTCGCCATTCGCACGTCATCGCGCAGAGCGAAGGCAGTGTGCTCCAAGCAGCCGTCAGCCGTGAGGGTCAAACATCCTTTAGGCTACTGCAGTGACCGGGCACCCAACCCGGAATGCCGGACGCACCCATATTGTCAGTGACTGGAAACGGTCGAAACGCTACGCGCCAACAACGCCGCCGCTTCCGCCTGCCTATGCGTTCCCGTCTTGGCGAGAATGCGCTTGAGGTGGCTCCGCACGGTCGCAAGCCCGATCCCCATGCCTGCCGCGATATCTTCCAGCGAGGCTCCCCGTCCGAGGGCGGCAGCAACGACTCCCTCTGTCCGCGTGAAGCCAAATAGCTCACGCAACCGCGCCACTGCGATAAGCGCTTCGGGGTCGCGGATGAACACCAGCACGCAAGTCCGCTGTTCACCAAAGGCGGAAGCTGAGGGGCGCAGGGGTGCGACTTCAAGCGTCAGCGGCATGCGATCCTGACGTGGAATGGCGAGCGCCGCGCCGGGTTTGGTAATCTTGCCACGCGCGGTGTCCATCGCATCGCGCATCAGCGCCAGCAGCTTGTCGTGAAGGGCTGGCGGATAGAGAGACAGACGCCCGCGAATAACCGCCAGTTCCGCGTTTTCACACAACAGGCGCTCCGCCATGCTGCTGGCCTGAATGACGCGGCCCGCGCCGTCCACCATCAGGACGCCCGTATCCAGCCTGTCGAGCGCCTGCAATGTAGCCGCATGGGCATGCGATACCGCCGCAAAGCGCTGCCCGAGACGCAGCGCCCGCTGCAAGTGCGGCAGCACCAGCGCCGCCTGCCGCCGCTCTGTTGCACGATAGGCTCCGGCACCCTTCGGCCTGTGGATACCGAGCACCCCGATAGCCCCATCTGCTGCGGGAAACACCGCGCCAATCATATGATGGATATCAAGGTGGCGTAGCCATTCCTGATAAAAGCCGCTCCGCGCTCGCTCCTCGCGCGTCACCAAATCCTCGTCGGTGATGATGCGTGACATGCCGTAGGCGACGCTGCGGTCCACCCATAAATCATTGCGGTGCCAGTCGTCTGCCCATGCCTGTTCGCGTGCGGACACCATGAGGTTGTCCGTGCATTCGAGAAGGTTTACGCGGGCATTATCGCCGTGCAATTTAAGAACGGTGCTAGTCGAGCCGAGCGTTTCCGCGATGCGTGCCGCAGTGCCTGACCACAAGGCGTCGTCTATGGCTGCATCGTAAAGATGCGCAATCAATCCCGAGACGCGGGACGATTCATAGAGTTCTTGCGACGGCATGACCGTGTAACGCCCCCTCATTCATCTGGCGGTGCGGGTTAACTTTATGGCCGCACCAACAACCTCGCATGAACAATACGGCGGGATGGCGCTCTGCCGTCCTGCCGTGCCTGTTTTCTCCCCTGTTTAGGGGACGAATGCCCGCCCGCGCCACTTTAACCATAGAGGGAAGGATTTTCACGCGCGGAGATGTCATGAGCAAAGCCCGTCACCTGATCATACCCCTGCTGCTCGCGGCGGGGCTTGCCGCCTGCGGCCAGAACGCTGCGACGGCAGAGGATGCCACCGCCACAGATGGGGCCGAGGCAACGGAGTCCGGCAACACGGCTGGGATGGCCACCGCCGAAGCTGATATCGCCGCCGCAAACCAAGCCGCTGCGCCCGCTGCAACGGAAGCCGCTCCGGCCAAGACGCAAGCGGCCACCATCGCCGCCTTGCCGCTCAAGCGCGGCTATTACGTCGAGAGCGATACGCCGTGCGGCCAAGCCTCGAACGCCACCACGACGCTGCTGCGCCGGAACGGCATCGGCGGTGCACGGGATTTCTGCGAGTTCAAGAAAATCGAGCAAACGGGGCCGAATACCTACCGCGTGACGGAAGCCTGCGGGGATTTGCAAGACAACGCGCCGCCGGAAACCAGCACTTCCGTCTATTCTCTCACGGGGGATACGGCCTTCACCGCCAAGAGTGAATACGGCTGGGAACGTAGCGCCCGCTACTGCGCCCAATCGAGCATGCCGCCCGACTGGCGCGGCAACGATATCAGCGATGTGACGGGATAGCGCCTCGCGCCGTCATTTGCCGCCTGTCCCGCTTCTTCCCAACGAAAGTAAACGCATGTCTCTCACCACGATGACAGGAGTTGTCTCCGGCATTCGCCATGCCCCCGTGACCGAGGGGGTTATCGGCAAGAGTGGCGGGTCTGTCCGCACAGGCCATGCGCTGGCCTTCCGCGTCGATGACCGCTCAGTGCAGATCAAGCTTCCCAATATGCCGGACGTGCAGGATGGCGAGACGGTCACGCTGGCCGGACGTGTGAAGAACGGCACGTTTCAGGCACTGGCGCTACGGAATGACCGCACCCGCGCCATCTACGCCACGCCTGCCATGGCGGGCTACATCATGGGCGGCCTTATGACGGCGGTAGGCTTCCCGCTGCTGTTCATCCTCGTGGGCGTCTTTTTCATCGGCTTCGGCGGCTTCACGCTCTGGCAGGCGCACAACTACGCGCAGGCGGCGAAGCTGCTGCAAGGCGCGTGAATCCCCTCCATCCACGAAAAAGACAGGCAATCACATGAGAAGAATGCGAAGTATTTTGCTGGGCGGTGCGTTGGTTTGGGGCGCGGTATCCGGCATGGCGGCATCGGCGCAGACGCAAGGGGTTTCGGCCGACAAGCTGGATATCACGGGCATCAGGCTCGGCATGACCGAGGCCGAGGTCACGCGGGCCATCAAGGCGTTCGACCCGAACGCGCAACTCGTGAACAAGCGCATGGCGCATTATCCTTACTCGGATGGCGTCACGGGGTTTCAAACGCCTGCCTTCCTCGATGAACTGGAATTTCGCGCGGGCGATTCACGGCTTAGGATTTGGTTCGCCAGCCCGCCAGCGGAGCCGCGGGTCTATGCCATTCACCGCTATTCGCGGGGAAATAAGACGCCGCCGACGCGACAGCAGTTCGTCACTGCCCTGACCACAAAATATGGTCCCGCCCAAACCCATTACCTGCCGAACACGGGAACCACCGTCGTACAGTGGAGTGAACAGGGCAAGCCTGTGTGCGCGGTCAGCACTAATGCCAGAATTGCCGTGGACGGCGGCAACGAAACGCTGCTGCCCCCCCGTGCCGTCGAGGTGCTTGAAGGCATGGGACGGAGCCAGCATCCCAACCTGCGCCGCACAATGGGAACGTCCGTCGATGTGGCGCGATGCGGCACGGTGCTCCGCTATACTTGGGGCGGGCCTGCGAACGATCCCGCGTTTCCAATCCCGGAGTTCTATGTCTGGCTGGTCGATCAAGGCGGCATGATCGCCAAAGATCGCCAGTCCGCGCGATGGGTTGAGCAACTGCGGACAGAAGCGGTGCGCAAGCGCCAAGGGCAAGGCGTCACGCCCAAGCTCTGACAGCGGCAAAACGCGGGCCGAATGCGCCCCGCCATCCTGCTGGCGTGATCGGGGGGCATGAGGCCGTGCTGGTTGCGGCCTCATGCAACAGGACACAAATCCATGCGCCTCATCGTCGTCGCCGAACTCGATCACTGTCCTTCCTGGACGTCTGAACAAACGTCCGCCTTCAGGAAACCACGATCGTCTGCTCAACGTCCACTTTGTCGGCGGTAGCAGCCTCGGAAGCGCCCGCATCGCGATACCGCTATCGCTTCACTAGCCGCTCCAGATAAGCGCAGAACATGTCGGCGAGCGCATCCGCATAGTCGATAATCTCGGCTTCGCTTCGTGGCGTTGAGGAAAAGCTGCTGCCTACCCCGCTGAGTGTCGTCTTGATGAGGTCGCCGGCGCGCTGGCGCCCCTCCTCGGTCGCATCCGGCAGCACTTCGCGCATGAAATCCTCGACAATGTCTGCCGAGGCGGCGCGGAACTCAATCGCCTCGGGCGCATCGCGATAGAGCGGTGCCGCGTCGTGGAGCGCGCCGCGGATCGGCGCTTCCTCGCACTCGGACCGCAGGAAGGCGTGAACGAGCGTGCGCACCCGAACCATCGGGGGTTTGCTCCCGTCCGCCAGGATGCCGCGGAGCAAGTCGGACGTGCGGCGCCACTCGTCGCTTTGGAGGCGGAAGAGGATCGACGCCTTGTTGGGGAAATATTGGTAGAGCGACCCGACGCTGACACCGGCGCGCTCGGCGACGCGAGCGGTGGTGAATCGCTGCGCGCCTTCGGCCGCCAAAACCTGAACAGCAGCGTCCAGCACCGCTGAAACAAGGTCGTTCGAGCGTGCCTGTTTTGGCTGCTTTCTCGAGGAAACGCTGGCAGTGCGGGGGCTCGGCACTAGGGCATCCATTCAATGCGAATAGGAAAGGCGACGAATTATTCGTATTTTCCCGGTCGAGCAACATCCAAGTCGCTCGATCATCGGAGACCTATCATGACCACGCTCGTCAGCGCCCCGGTGGCGCCACTGATCGATCGCCTCTTCGCAGAGGCCGACGCCCATTCTCCCCTTGCCAACCCGGTGTTCGCCGCGATTTCGAAGGATGAGCAACAGCGGCTGATGCGCAGCAAGACGGACTATCGCTCCTTTTATGCCGAGCTCAAGGACTATGCGCTGCCGGTGTCGCGCGATGCCGGCCGACTGCTATATATGCTGGCGCGCGCCATGCGGGCAGAGACCATCGTCGAGTTCGGGACGTCCTTTGGTCTCTCGACGCTGCATCTGGCGGCGGCGCTGCGCGACAATGGGGGCGGACGGCTCATCACCAGCGAGTTCGAACCGTCCAAAGTGGCGGCGGCCAAAGCGAACATCACCGCAGGCGGTCTGTCCGACCTGATCGAGTTTCGCGAGGGCGATGCGCTGGAGACGCTGGCAAGCGACCTGCCCGAGACCATCGACCTGCTCCTGCTCGACGGCGCCAAAGCGCTCTATGGCGACATTCTAATGCTGGTCGAGGGCCGGCTACGCCCCGGCGCGGTAATCTTGGCCGACAATGCCGATTACTGCCCGGACTATCTCGCCCATGTCGGCGCGACCGAGAATGGCTACATCACCCTGCCGTTCACCGACGAGGTCGAGCTGTCGATCCGGCTCTGAGCGACCAGCGACTGTTCAGACCGATTGGAGATTCAAGATGATCGTCATCACTGCACCGACCAGCCAGATCGGTAGCAAGCTCGTCGGCACGCTGCTGGACGCCGGCGCGCCTCTCCGACTCATCGTCCGTGATGCCGGCAAGCTGCCCGAGGGCGTTCGCGACCGTGTCGAGCTACTCGAGGGATCGCATGGTGACCCCGCCATCGTCGATCGCGCGTTCGACGGGACAGACGCCCTGTTCTGGCTCGTTCCGCCGGACGTGACGAAGACGCAGGAGCAGGCCTATCTCGACTTCACCCGACCGGCCGCGGAGGCGATCCGCCGCCACGCCGTCCCGCGCGTGGTCGCGATCACTGCGCTGGGGCGCGGCACGCTCTGGCAGGATCGCGCCGGCCTCGTCACGACCTCGCTCCGGATGGACGATCTGCTGATGGCGAGCGGGGCCGCCTATCGCGGCCTGGCGATGCCCTCCTTCATGGAGAATACGGCCCGTCAGGCCGGCGTCATCCGCGAGAAGGGCCTGTTCTTCGGCCCGATCCGGCCCGATCGCAAGCTCCCCTTCACCGCAACTCGCGATATGGCGACGGCCGCCGCTCGGCTGCTCACCGACCGGGACTGGACCGGCCAGTCGGACCTACCTGTGCTCGGCCCGGAGGATCTGTCGTTCGATGATCAGGCGGTGATCCTCTCCGAAGTGATCGGTCGCCCGGTGCGCTACCAGCAGATCTCGTTCGACCAGTTCAGGCAACAATTCCTCAATCGTGGCGTGAGCGAGTCCTTCGCGCAGGGCTATGTCGACATGTATCTCGCCAAGGACGAGGGCATCGACAATGTCGCCCGGCGCACGCCCGAGACGCGCGGGCAGACAAGCTTCAGGACGTTCTGTGAGGCGATTTTTTAGCCTGAGGTCCGACTGGCGCCGTTCGACTGATGTAAGAGGTTGGCTGAACGGGCGTCCGCTTTGGAGGCGAGCATCTGGCCATGAGAATGTCCGACTCCAGGGCGAAGGTGCATATTGCGTGGACACCTCAGATGAGCCGTCCTTGCCCTAGACAGCGACGCTTGTCCTGCCTCTGGCGCCGTTTGAACAGCCACGGCGGTTCAGGATTATCTGATGCCCAAATGCCACGTCGATTCCTCCGAGCATCCTGCTGAGCGGCAGCGTACTCCTCTTCACGCTCGAACGCATACTGCTCCAGCTTCCAAGCCCAACCGTTCACAAGCATTTCGAGCTCAATGTTGCGTGCTACCGGGCGCGGTCTACGCGCCGTCCCGGTGTAGCACTCTCCATTAAGGTAGTAGGCAACTGGCCCAGCCTCCATCTGCTGAGTTAGGTAGCCCATGCACAGTAACCGCTTGTAGGAATCGACCGGCAGGTAGCCGCTCGATTCTTTGCCAATGGGATCAAGCCGCAAGGTCTTGCCAAGGATGAGCGCGGCCAAAAAGTCCCGTGCGTCCTCTCCGGCAGGCTGACCCATTTCGGGCGCATCAATGAACGCGAACCGAAATGGAATGCCGCTGACCCAGGCATTACGCATTGGGTTCCAAACATCTGCCATGAAACCATCGCCGTCGAAGACTCTGGTAACGCTGGCCTTCAAGTATTCGAGGGGCGAGTCTGCGCCAGGGTCATCAGGGACGATAATCATCTCGAGTGGTTACCCCTATGCGCGGAGCGTCGCTTAGCTCGCAGCCAGACAAAGCGCTCGGGATCCTGCTCAAGCAGGAACCCTCGCACGCGATCTCTCTCCGCATCGGACATGCGAGCAAGCATCGCCCTGATGTCATGGTCGACTATAGCCTTGGCTGCCCCTAGCTGCTCAGCCTTCTTGAACCACTCATACCCAGCAACGAAGTCGCCCAGTTCGATGTGAATGGCCCCAAGCAGCGTGCAGGGCCGGTAGTCATGTGGCGTGAGCGCGTGCGCCTGCTCACCCAGCGCCTTAGCCTCAGCTTGGCGATCGAGGTCTCTGAGTGCGCCGCCACGCGTTGTGGCTAAGGCCGATCGCACCTTGGCGGCTGAAGCTGCAGCTGAGGCCATCGCTTCCTCGGTCAGGCGTAAGGAAGCCTCTGGTTGGCTGCACTTGCGCCAACGGCTGCTTGCGTTGACGGCAGCCCAAGGATCGCCGGTTACGCGCCAAACCTCAGTCAGGGCCTCAGCTTCGATCAAATGCCAGGCCGCAGCAACCGCATCAGTCCAATAGTCGTTGGCTTCCGTTTGGAGCCAGATGACGTCCTCTGGCCGTAGCCTTTGCTTCTGTTTAAGAGTCCGCAGCAACCGCATGACACGCGGGTAGTGCTCCGGCTCGATGTATCCCAAGTCGAATGCTCGTCGCAGCTGCTTGGTTTCCTGCCTGCGCTTGTAAGCAGGGTCATTGAATATTGCTGCACTGGCGGCTGCGAGTTCAGCCTTGCGCTTTGCATTATCAGCAGCCGCCTTCCGTGCAGCTACCTCAGCAAGGGTCATGCGATGCGTGCGCTCAATGGCGGCCTCGCGCTTGAAGGCGTCCAGATCAGTTCGGCCCTCAGCCAGCGCGTGTAGGCAGCGCAGGCCGCTCGCCACCAGGTAGTCGCGAGCCAGCTGGCTAAGTGGGGATCCTGCTTCGAGACTGGTGAGTATACCATGCAGCCGGCTCCCGATCTGCCGTGCACCAGGCAAATCATCGACAACATACTTTGCAGCCAGGCTGTTTTGCTCAGAATAGGGCATAGTAAGCTTATCGAGGTATTTTGCTGCCGAGTTCTTAAAATCCGGGGATCGTCACGTCAGGCCCGCGCCAATGCTTGTCTTCCACGCACGCCCGCAGTTGGCTGAACGGAGGACAGCTTTCAGGAGCGCCAATTTAGGCGCTTAACGTCGGCTCTGCCGGCGTGAGCGGACAACCACTCCGCAGTTGACTGCCAACAGCCTCCATCCAAACATCGACGCCCAACACTGCGATCAGTCGGCAGCCATTGCTCACATGGTTTTTGCACGAAACCGCAAGTTTCACACTTTGGTAAGCATGCACTTCCGCTTCCGATCATACTTAATTCGTCGAGATACCAATAATTTACGCCGAAAAAAATCCGCAAATTTCAATTGTCACAGATTCAAAATCTGAAAGATTTAATTGTAATCTGAAAATCTCTTTTGTTTCGCTACAAGATATGTTCCGTGACAATTGAAATTTTAAGATTACTCATCAAAATAAAAAGAAATCTTGGCCTCAGTAACAATTAAGTTTTCCATATTTTGGATCTGAGAGGACAGCTCCCTCCCCTTCCCTCCCTAGATCGGCCTGATCTGTGACAATTA
>Ga0180215_1000825_pt1 | contig 36379 bp, 31 predicted proteins | sample eDN3rd37CBELigBY_FD_128871 | JGI IMG/M metagenome (GOLD analysis project Ga0180215, IMG submission 128871) | Enriched backyard soil microbial communities from Emeryville, California, USA - eDNA 3rd pass 37_C BE-Lig BY (version 2) (version 2) | ecosystem: Environmental > Terrestrial > Soil >...
CTACACTTTACAGGTTCCGTAGCAGCCAGGCGACTCCACACGAGAGACTGCCTGCACTTTTGCAGGTATTCATAGGTAGCTGACTCCACACGGAAGACTGCCTACACTTTACAGGTTCCGTAGCAGCCAGGCGACTCTATACGGAAGACTGCCTACACTTTACAGGTTCCGTAGCAGCCAGGCGACTCCACACGAAAGACTGCCTACACTTTACAGGTTCCGTAGCAGCCAGGCGACTCCACACGAAAGACTGCCTGCACTTTTGCAGGTATTCGAAGGAAGCTGGGTGCTATCGCCCCGAAGCAGCAAAAAACGGCCTCCTCGAGACTTCGTCTCACAGGAGGCCGTTCACTTCAGCTAACTGTTATCATTTGCGCATTTAAGCCCGCGCTTCCGCTTCGGCAAGCTGCCACACGGTAAGCACGAACATCGCGTGCGACCAAGTCAACGGCACTACCCATGCCGTTTCGCCCGTTGCTTTATCGATCTGCTCCGGCAATAGGCCGGCTGCCGTACGATGGTCGATGGCCCACTGCAGCAAGCTCCGCGCCGCATCAAGCTCGCCGGCCGCAATACGGTATTGCGCCAGCCATAGCGTCGTCAATATCCACGGATTGCCGCCGATATACGGATCATCCTCGTAACGCTTAATGCCGCCTACAACTGGGGAAGTCAGTAGCAATTCCACCGCTTCAGCCGTACGGCGCATCTTATCATCCTCGGCCGCAACAGCGTTAAACGGCACAGCAACGCCAAGCAAGCTAATATCGACAATCGGATCATATTTCAGCACATGCTTGCGGTAGCCTTTGTCGAGATCGACGATTTCCCTCTCTGCGCCGGCTGCTGCCGCTTGCTCGTACTTGTCGGCTGCGACCGTCAGGTTCACGCCGCGGTATAAGCTGCCCTTCTCCTCGTTCCAGCACAAGTCGCCAATAACCTCGGAAATCCGGTCCGCTGCCGTGCTCCACTTCGTCGCAAGCGCCGCTTCTCCTGCAAGCTCCGCGAACTTCGCCGCTGCGGACAATCCGCCATAAACAGCGGCTGACGAGTACGTATGCGAAGCCTCGCGCTCCTCCCACAGATCCATGCTCGGCTTAGGCAAGCCGCTCTCTTCATCAAGAAAGCCGATCAAAAACTCCGCGCCGCTGCGGACAGCCGGCCATACCTTCCGGGCGAAATCCCCATTGGAGTTAGCCAGATAATGCTGATACATGCCCCAAAGAATAGACGCGCCTTCGTCAATTTGCAAGCCCCACGAAGGAGCCAGGCTGCCGTCGTGATAATGGCGCTGCTGCCAGGAGCCGTCCGGCGATTGCGCCGTCAGCGTCCAATCGTAGAACCGGTCCGAAAGCTCCTCCAAGCCCGCTTTGTCCAGCGCGGTTGTTATGAATGCCGCATCGCGTCCCCAGCAGTACGCGTAGCCGCCGCAGCGGGTGAACAGCTCGTCGAATTCGGGAGCGGCAATAATGCTTCCCGTCTTGTCGTCGGACATAAGTTTGAACATGAGCAGCGAGCGTTCGTACAGCTCCGTTATCGTAGCGTCCGGCAGCGGGCACGGCTTCGCCTCAGCCAAATAGCTCTCCCAATAGGCGCTTGTTTCCTCCGCCCATTGCGCGCTTGATTTCGATTTAGCAGCTCGAAGCACGTTCAGAGCTTGCTCTTCCTTGTGGCCGGCAGCCAAATATAGAGGCAGCACGACCGATTCGCCCGGCGCTAACGATTCGATTCTCCACGTCATCGCGCCTGTAGGCAGCATTTCGATCATTTTGCCGCCAAGCGACTCGGGTCCCTTCTGAATATCCGCAAAAGCGATGCCGGCATGGAATTTTGCGCACACGTTTGCACTTGAAAGCGCAAAATAATAATCCTGCCTGAAATGAAGCATCGCATCATCGGAAGGCTGGAACATCGTCGTATTGTACAAACGGTTTTCACTTATTAGGAATGAGGAATGCAGCAAGAAAGAGAAAGAAATGGCGTCGCTGCCCGTATTCGTAAACGTATACTCGCGAACGATCAGGTCCATGCCCGGTACGGCAAAGTGCAAGCTGTCGACGGCAACAGGATGGGCGTTAGCTTGCGCCTTAACACGGAAGCTGTTGCTGCGTTCGACATATTGGGACTCATGCGTCCAGTCTCCTTCTTCATCGAACCAGGTCGCCTGCTCAGAACCGTCAAAATAAAGGCCCGTGCGCATCGCGTCCACATGCTGCGGTGCGTCGATGTATGGCCACCAAGCGCGGTACATCCGGCCGTTCGAGCCAAGAGACGCAAGAAATGCGGAATTGCCGATAATGGCGTCAATCAAATAGGGTTTGTTCGTTAAATACAAGTCTGACATGAGGTCAACTCCTTTTTATTACAGTTTGCATAGAGGACTCGCGAACGATGAGCCGGTGCGGAATAATCGTCCGGACATGGTGCGCAGGCTCTCCATGAATGCGTTGAATGAGCAGCTGCGAGGCTGTATATCCAAGCTGATAGGTGCCAATGTCGACGGAGCTTAGCGGCGGATTAGCCATTTCCGAAAGAGCGATGTTGTTGAAGCTGACAATGCTCATATCTTCTGGAACCGAATAGCCCAGCTCATGCAAGCCCCGCAGCACACCAAAGGCAACGGCATCGTCAATGACGATTAGCGCGCTTGGCCGCTCTGCGATGCCCATCATATACGACATGGCGCGATAGCCGCTCTGCTGCAGAAACTCTCCCTCCACAATCCATTCAGGATGTTGAGGAAGCCCTGCTTCCTTGAGCGCCCGCTTATATCCATCCATTCGGTCACGGGAAAGCGTGAGCCCTACTGGACCGCTAACGAAGCCAATCCGTTCGTGGCCTTGCGCAATCAAATGGCTTGCGGCGTCGTATGCCGCCTGCTCATTGTCATTGTCAACGGACAATACATTCGCATGTAAGCCAGAGCTTCCGATCAGAACAGCCGGAAACTGCTGGCGATCCAGCATCTCGACGACGGGATCATTCATACGCGACGACAGCAGGATGACGCCGTCGACTCTTCGGCCCAGCACCAGGCGAGAGACGGTTTCCCTTTCGTCATCCGGAGAAAAGGCCGCCGCCAGCATCGTATCGTAGCCGCTTCGTGCAGCATGGGCCATTATGCCGCGCAGCAGCTCGCCAAAGAAAATATCTTGAAACAGCTCCTCCGCCGGGCGAGGAAGCAATATGACAATCGTATTCGTTACTTTGGATACGAGGCTCTTCGCCATCATATTGGGATGATAGCCCATTTCCTCCATAATCCGATTTACTTTTACTTTCGTTTCTTTGCTGATCCGTGAATGGTCGGCTATGACTCTCGAAACCGTTGACGGCGATACGCCTGCTGCTTTGGCAATATCTTTTATCGTAATCATGATGTAGGCTGCCTCCAAAGCGCAATCGTTTGAACAACTCAATGTTTAGTATGGTACTCCAATTTCGCTTTAAAAGTAAACCGTTATTTTTATGGATAACTTTTCAAATTGCGGTTAGCAGACTGCATTTACTGGGTAAGGAACAGAGAGAATAACCTCTTTTCATTTTGTCCATATTAACACCAAAGTCATTCCATTTAGATGAAATTTGGACGAATTTCCTAAATTAGAATAATTAAATGTTTTGCAATTTTTATTGCAGATCGCACAATCCTATGCTAAGATGATTTTGTTTTGAAAACGTTACCGAAAACGTTACCGATAGTCAAGGTTATCCTAAATCTGCTCCAATGAAGACAAGAAATGCAGCGGATCACTGAGAATGACGGAAGACGTAAACGGTTGCGAAAAACTATTGTGTCATGAAGAAAGGGGTTTCGAAATGAACAAAGCAAAAAAATCTTTATGGGTCAGCATGCTCCTAGCATTGACTGCGATGATTGTCATCGCCGGTTGCAGCGGCAATAACAAGCCGTCCAATGAAGGCGGCGCAGCCGCTGGCGGAAAAGGCGAAATTTACTTCTTAAACTTCAAGCCTGAAATCGCAAGCGTCTATGAAAAAATCGCCAAGGATTATGAAGCTGAGACAGGAGTAAAAGTAAAGGTTGTTACAGCTGCAAGCGGTACTTATGAAACAACTCTTCGTTCTGAAATTGCAAAATCCGACGCCCCAACGATTTTCCAAATCAACGGCCCGATCGGCTATGAAACATGGAAGGACTATACGCTTGACTTGAAGGACACGAAGCTGTTCAAAAGCTTGTCCGATCCAAGCTTGGCTGTAACAAGCGGCGAAGGCGTATACGGCATTCCTTACGTTGTAGAAGGCTACGGCATCATTTACAACAATGCGATTATGAGCAAATACTTTGCGCTGCCTAACAAAGCAGTTTCCGTTTCCTCGATGGACGAGGTTAACAATTTCGCGACTTTGAAAGCAGTCGTAGAAGATATGACCGCTAAAAAAGACGAGCTTGGCATTAGCGGCGTATTCGCGTCAACTTCGCTTGCAGCAGGCGAGCAATGGAGATGGCAGACTCACCTTGCCAACCTGCCGCTGTATTATGAGTTCGCGGACAACAAAGAATATGACAATACCGTTCTGGCTGGTCTTGCTGCTAACGAAATTGCCTTCAAATACGGCGACAACTTCAAAAACATTTTTGACCTGTACATCAACAACTCCGCTACGAAGAGCACCTTGCTGGGCAGCAAATCGGTAGCAGATTCCATGGCTGAGTTCGCGCTTGGCAAAGTGGCGATGGTTCAAAACGGCAACTGGGCATGGTCGCAAATTAATGAGGTTGGCGGCAACGTTGTAACGGCTGACGATATTAAATTCCTGCCGATCTACACTGGCGTTGAAGGCGAAGAAAAACAAGGCCTTGCAGTCGGCACAGAAAACTATCTTGCAATCAACAGCAAAGTATCGGCTGAGAAGCAGCAAGCTTCCATCGCTTTCTTGGAATGGCTGTTCTCCAGCGAAAAAGGCAAAAAATACGTAACGGAGGAGCTTGGCTTCATCGCTCCATTCAATACGTTCACTGAAAATGAAATGCCTGCAGATCCGCTTGCCAAAGAAGTTCTGCACTGGATGAACAAAGACGTGACGAGCGTAGCTTGGACATTCGCCGCATTCCCTAGCGAAGAGTTCAAAAATGTGTTCGGCGACGCGCTGCTTCAATATGCGCAGGGCAATATGGACTGGGCTAAAGTAACGACAACTATGAAAGACGCTTGGAAATCCCAAAAAGCGAAATAAGGTCATAGCAATGCCGCTATGCATTCCAATGCATAGCGGCATCCTTACCCCTGGCGGAAGGCTGCTTGAATGACTCTGAAATAGGAGAAGCGACATGCAAAAATTAATTAAAAAGTATTTTCCTCTTTTTGCTTTGCCGACTTTAATTGCGTTTACGATCTCCTTTGTTATTCCGTTTGTACTTGGCGTTTATTTGTCATTTACAGAGTTTACGACGGTTACAAATGCGAAGTGGGTAGGCCTAAACAATTATATGAAGGTCTTTGCGGACAAAGAGTTTCTTAATGCACTATGGTTTACAGTTAAATTCACTGTCGTTTCCGTTGTCAGCATTAATGTGCTTGCGTTTGTTTTTGCTCTATTGCTTACTCGTAAAATTAAAGGAACGAACATGTTCCGTACCGTATTTTTCATGCCTAACCTGATTGGCGGCATTGTTCTAGGCTATATTTGGCAATTGATTATTAACGGCGTACTTATTAAATTTGACGTTACACTGACAGTAAGCGCGAAATACGGCTTCTGGGGACTTGTCGTATTAATGTGCTGGCAGTTGACCGGTTATATGATGGTTATTTATATTGCAGGCCTGCAAAACGTGCCTAAAGATTTAATTGAAGCAGCGAATATAGACGGAGCGACTAAATTCGGTATTTTACGCAATGTAACACTGCCTTTGGTCATGCCTTCGATTACGATATGCTTATTCCTTACGTTATCTAATTCCTTCAAGCTATTTGACCAAAACCTGGCTCTTACAGCAGGCGCGCCATCGAAGCAAACGACCATGCTTGCGCTTGATATTTACAATACATTCTATGGCAAAGCGGGCTGGGAAGGCGTCGGCCAAGCAAAAGCCGTTGTTTTCTTCGTAATGGTTGCGTTAATTGTACTGGTGCAGCTGCTGCTGACGAGAAGCAAGGAGGTTGAGAGCTAATGGAGCAATCATTAGGAACGCAAAGGGTAAACCGCGTCATCTTTGTTATAATGCTAATTCTGGCTATTTTGTTCATCGCTCCTATTCTGATCGTGCTGATGAACTCCTTCAAGGGGCGCTTCTACATTAGCGACACCCCTTTCCAATTTCCAAATAGCGAAACGTTCGCCGGGCTTAGCAACTATACGAGCGGCATTGTCAAAATCGGCTTTTTTAACGCTTTCGGCTTGTCGCTGTTCATTACGGTTTTCTCGGTCGGCTTGATCGTTCTGCTGACTTCGATGACGGCTTGGTATATTACGCGGGTAAAAACGAAATTTACAAACCTTCTTTACTATATATTTGTATTTTCGATGATCGTACCCTTCCAAATGGTTATGTTCACGATGACGAAGACCGCGAATGTCATTAATCTGGATAATCCGATCGGCCTGATTGTCATCTATATTGGTTTTGGTGCCGGCCTGTCCGTCTTTCTGTTCAGCGGCTTTGTCAAATCAATACCTTTGGAAATTGAAGAGGCCGTGCTGATCGACGGCTATAACCCTGCCCAATCGTTCTTCAAAATCGTGCTTCCGCTTCTAAAGCCGATTGCCATTACCGTCGCCATTTTGAACGTCATGTGGATTTGGAACGACTATCTGCTGCCGCTGCTTGTTATCGGCTCCGAGTGGAAGACGATACCGATCGCAATCCAATATTTAAAAGGCGGCTACGGCTCCATCGATATGGGCGCTATGATGGCCATGCTCGTTCTCGCGATCGTTCCCATCATCATCTTTTATTTATTCTGTCAAAGGTATATTATAGAAGGTGTTGTAGCGGGAGCGGTCAAAGGTTAATTCAATCCACTTTAAAATGTTTATTTTAACCAAAGAGCGTTCTGGCTAACTATAATGAGAAGGATGAAGCTTCATGTCAACGGTAACGATTGTGGATATAGCCAAAATGTGCAACGTTGGCGTAACAACCGTTTCAAGAGCGATCAATAATCATCCCGATATTAGCCAGGAAACAAAAGCGATGATTTTGGCGTGCATTAAAGAGAACAATTATGTTCCGAACAATAGCGCGCGAAATTTGAAACGGTCTGCCTCAAAAACGATTGCTGTCCTCATCAAGGGCATTAATAATCCCTTTTTTAGCAGCATGATAAGAGTAATCGAGAACGAGATTCGGAAGCATCGCTATTCCTTCCATCTCCAGCGGGTCGATCCGGATCAAGACGAAATTGAGGTTGCAATAGAGCTGGTTAAAGAGAAACGTCTAAAGGGCATCGTTTTTCTGGGCGGATATTTCTCGCATACACGCGAAAGATTGGAGCAGCTGACAGTACCGTTCATTCTCAGCACGGTAGGGATGACCGAAGAGGTAGAACGGGACTTGTACTCCTCTGTTTCAGTAGACGATTTTCATGAAAGCTATAAAATGGTGCAGTATTTAATTGAACTCGGCCATCGGAATATCGCGATTATTGCGGCTTCTGAGGATGACCGCAGTATCGGCAAGCTTCGCCTGGACGGGTATAAGCAAGCGTTGGCGGACAATGGCTTGCCCTATCAGGAGCAGCTGGTCCGTCATATGAAGGGCAACATAGAGAATTACTCAATGGCGAACGGCTATGCGGTAACGACAGAGCTGCTTCAATCCGGCGCTGATTTTACGGCGATCTTCGCGATCTCCGACAGTCTCGCTATCGGCGCCTGCAAAGCGCTGTTCGATATGGGCAAAAAGGTGCCTGACGATTATTCGGTCGCAGGCTTCGACGGTCTCGACATCTCCCACTATTATAATCCGTCGATTACGACCATACGGCAGCCGCTGGATGAAATTGCGACGGAATCGATTCGCATTCTTTTCGAGCTTATTAATAAGAAAATTCCCCCTGTTCATAAAACGTTCCCCGCCGAGCTCATCGCCCGGGATTCCACCGCTTCATTGAAATAGCCTTATAATAGAAGAAAGAGCATGCTTTGCCGGGATTTCCCGCAGAGCATGCTCTTTTGTTTTGATTATGCTTTATCTTCTATGTTGCGTTTAGAGCAACTGGAGAATAATTTGTCCAAAATGCTGAAATCGATAAAATACTCCATATTTTGTAGTAAGATCTTCTTGAAATTTATTCGATTACAAAAGGAGGAAATAATGTATGAAAGTGAATCGTTTGTTGCATCTGCTTATTGCTTTTACACTTGTGACATCTTTGACTGCTTCCTATGCAAGTGCGGATCCTGCAAGGCCTACGCCGAAAGAGGAGGATGAGCTCGTTAATTTGGCCCTAGGAAAAAGCTATACGCTTAGTACGCCCTACCAGCTCGATACGCTGTTTGGCAAGACGGAAGCCGCTCATCCAGATGATACGGGCCGACAGCTGACAGACGGCGAATACGGCGGCAACGTTTTTTCCAATCCATCCTTTATAGGACGATTGTGGCAAAACAGCAGAATTGTAACGATCGATTTGGAAGAGGACGTTACGGTGCAGCAGATTTATGTCAATATGCTGCAGGATAATGCATCGGGCATTTTCTTTCCGTCCAGCATTTCCCTTTATGTCTCGCAGAACGGCAGCAAATGGGAACGTTTAGCCGATGGATTAAACAAGCTGCCGACTACGCTCAATGGACCTGTTACTCAGAAGATCGGTATTCAAGGAATAAATCGTACCGCGCGGTACGTTAAGGTTGAAATTCCAGTAACCTCATGGATCTTCATGGATGAAATCGAAGTGTTAGGCCAGCAGAATCAATCTGGGAAGAAGATTCAAGCAACGAGCCACAAGCCAAAAGCGCTAGGCTATCCGAAAGCCGGTTCAAAGCAAGCAGGCGGTATTAACAGTCAGGTGCTGCTTTATACAGGCGAGTGGCAATATGAGCCTGCAGACTGGATTTCGTATACGAAGGAAGACTTGAAGCCTTATGTAGCTTATTTGGATGAGCAACAGAACCGGCAGGACTTCATGTTCGACGGATTTTTATTTCTGCAATACGCCCCTCTCCTTAATGGACATAACTACGGTGCAAGCTCACTTCCTACAAATCAGGCAGATTGGATACTGACATTGGATCGTCTGTTCCGAACCGATTATGATATCGGCGCGCTTGAACAAGCCGTTTCTGATGCCAAACAGGATTTAAGAAATAAGCATTATAAAGCAAAAGTAGTCCTATCCATTCCTTATCCGCGCACCGATCAAAGCGATTTCGGCGATGTAGACGGAGATGGTATTAGCGAGAATATGAATGTACAAGAAGTTGGCGAGGAGCAGGCCCTCATTAACCGTAAAAAAGTAGTCGAATGGTATATTGATGAAGTGTATAAGCGTTGGGATGCTGCCGGCTACAAGCATATTGAATTGACTGGCTTCTATTGGTACAATGAATTTTTGGCTCGGCAATCTACAATTTATGAAGATCAATTGATCCAATGGACATCCTCCTATATTCACAGAAAGGATGCTAAATTCCAATGGATTCCGTATTACTTCGCCCGAGGCTGGAGCGATTGGAAGCAGAATGGTTTTGATACGGCACTTATGCAGCCTAATTATTTCTTCCATAATACTACGGCTGATCGTGTCGATACGATTGCTAAAGCAGCGTATGAGCATGGCCTTGGCGTCGAGTTAGAGCTGTCGGATGATGTTCTAACGAGCGAAGCTATGCGGAAAAAATACTACACCTACTTGGATAAGGGCGTCGAATACGGTTATATGAACTCGTTCAAAGCTTTCTATCAGCAGGTCAAAACGTTAAAAAAGGCAGCGGAATCATCTATCCCGGAAGCACGCGAAGTATACGACAAAACCTATCAATATATTAAAGGAACCTACCAACCCGATTGATCCATTGTAAGGTTCGCCAATTAATTAAACCGGACGGCTCTCCTAGCTAATAAAAGAGCATGCTTGGCAGGGATTTCCCGCAGAGCATGCTCTTTGTTTTATTACAGCGCCTTGTCATCCACGCTGTTCAGCCAGCTTTCAATATCGCCGACTACCGACGCTACACAGCCGTCTTCGAACGGAGATTTAAGTCCCGCGTATTTCACCAGCTCGACGAACGACTTGCTGCCGCCGACTTGACATAGCTTCAGATAAGCTGCCCATGCCGTCTCATAATCCTTGTGCAGGCGCACCCAGAATTGGAAGGCGCAAATTTGAGCCAGCGTATAGTCAATATAATAGAATGGCGTTCTGAAAATATGGCCTTGCTTATGCCAGAAGCCGCCTTTTTCCAAATATTCGTTGCCCGCAAAATTGCGGTGCGGTAAATATTTGCTCTCGATTTCACGCCACGCAGCTTTACGCTCTGCCGGAGTAGCTTCCGGATTCGCATAGACATAATGCTGGAATTCATCGACCGATATGCCGTATGGAATAAATTGCAGCCCTTCCGCCAAATGATTGAATTTATACTTGTCGGCGTCTTCCTTGAAGAACAGCTCCATCCACGGCCATGTAAAGAATTCCATGCTCATGGAATGAATTTCGCACGCTTCATGCGTTGGCCATTGATATTCCGGCACATTGAAGCCGCGGCTCTCGTACACTTGGAATGCGTGGCCCGCTTCATGCGTCAGCACGTCGATATCTCCGGAGGTGCCGTTAAAATTGGAGAAAATGAACGGCGCGCGGTAGTCCGCAATATACGTGCAGTAACCGCCGGCCTGCTTGCCCTTCTTGCTTACCAGATCCATGAGATCGTTCTCGATCATAAAGGTAAAAAAGGCGTTCATTTCAGGCGACAGCTCGCTGTACATTTTTTTGCCGTTTTCGACGATCCACTCCGCATCGCCCTTCGGCTTTGCATTGCCCGATTTAAAGCTGAAGCCTTCATCGAAGAACAGCAGCTCGTCGACGCCGATCCGTTCCGCCTGGCGCTCCTTCAGCTTAGACGCAATCGGCACGATACCATCCAGCACCTGCTGCCTGAAGTTCGCAACCATTGCCTCATTATAATCGGTCCGGGCCATACGGGCATAGCCCAGCTCCACGAAGTTGTCGTAGCCAAGCTTTTTGGCGATTGTCGTGCGCACCTTGACGAGCTCGTCGTAAATCCGGTCAAAATCCGCCTCATGCTCCGCCATAAATCCATAGCGGGCATTGAATGCGCGCTCGCGAACCTCGCGGTCGGTAGACAACTCGTGCGGCGTTAGCTGCGCGAGCGTCAGCTCTTCGCCGTCGAACGGAATTTTGGCCGATGCGATTAGCGCGGAATACTCCGTCGACAGTTTATTTTCAAGCTGCAAATCTTCAATAATTTCCGGACTGAACGTTTTCAACGACAATTCGGCGAGAGCGAACAGCTGGCGTCCCCATTTGGCCTCCAGCTCGCTTCTGAATTTGGAGCCGGTCAATGCCCGGTAGTAGTCGGTTATGTATTCTTGATACACCGGCTCAGCTTCATCCATAAAGTCCTGTTCTTCCTTATAGAACGAATCGGTTGTGTCGATTGAATGCCGGATATAAACCAGTGTAATAAGCGTGTCCGCATGATTTCTCAGCTTGTTGATCGCCGTCATCGCTTCATCTTGCGCTTCAAAGGTCGGCGCATCTTCAAACTGCTTGATTAGCGCTTTAAACTGCTGCCCTATCTCATTCATGTCGGGTCGCTTGTACGGATATTGTGCAAATTTCATTGGATAACCTTCCCTTCTTGATATGGCCTAAAGTTATTATACTAAAAAACGGACCCCTTAGTCCTGCCTATTTTTTAATCCGCTCCGTATTCACGAAACAATAACAATCTGTACAAAATTTCGCGCCATAATATGATAAAATCGTTCATATGCATACAAAATACTAGCCTATGCAGATTTAAAAATTCATTTGTAGGAGCATATCCATGTGGAATAAACCTATCCAATTATTGCGCATTACCGGCATTATGGACGGCATATCGTTGCTTGTGCTGCTTGCCATCGCCATGCCGCTCAAATATGGGCTCGGCATAGACATGGCCGTTACCATTGCAGGCAGTATCCATGGCGGAATATTTGTTTTATATGCTTTAGCTATCGCCTATGCCCAGCTCAGGCTGCAATGGAACATACTATGGTCCGCTGCCGCTATGCTTGTCGCCTTCATTCCGTTCGGCAATTTTGTACTCGACCGCAAGCTGAAGTCAGTTGAAGCAAAATACGAGGTGAAGCCCTTTAACATCACCCTACTTGTGTACAGCATCGTATTTTTCTCTTTTTTCGACTTGTTTTCCCAGCTGCCGGTTATGAGCACTTTCGCCACCTCTGTCGGCGCGAGCTCCTTCGTCGCGGGCTTTGTCGTCGGGCTTTATTCGCTGACCAATACGGCCGGCAATATTTTGTCGGGCATTCTTACTGATAAGATCGGACCGTTCAAAATGCTGTTGGCCGGACTGCTTCTGTCGAGCGGTGCGCTCCTGCTTTATAATTTGGTCGACAGCTCAGCCATATTGCTGGTTGTCCGCATCATACACGGCTTTGTCGCGGGCCTCATCGTGCCTGCCGCTTTTACCTTTTTGGCAAATACGACGCTTAGCCATCAGCAAGGGCAAAAAAGCGCCTTTACCGGCACATTCGTCGGGATCGCGGCCATTGTCGGTCCCGCTTACAGCGGCATTATGGCCAGCCGCACCTCCGTTCCTATTGTGTTCTCGACAGTAGCGCTAATCGGGCTTGTGCTCGCCCTTCTGTCCGTGTTCTTCTTACGCAAATATAAGCGCATCGAGAAAAAGAAAGAGGAACTGGCCGATGAACATAAAGGCGCGTTCCTCAATATTGGCGTTATGAAGGCTTACGGCGGCGCCTTCTTCCTCATGTTCTCGCAGGGCGTTATCGCCTATCTGCTGCCGCTGCATGTGCAGACGCTTGGCTATGATTCCCGATTAAGCGGAACGCTGATGAGCACCTTCGGCATTATTGCCGTGCTGATCTTCGTGCTGCCGACCAATCGCATTTTCGACCGCGTATCCCCGGTTAAGACGGCGGCGCTAGGCATCGGGCTTATGGGCCTCAGCCAATTGCTCATCAGCCAATCGGGAACGACGCTGCCGCTGTACGCCATGCTTGGGGTATACGGAATCGGCTTTGCCTTCATGTTCCCGTCGATCAATACGCTGCTGGTTAAATCGACGTCTAAAGAGCTGCGCGGCAAAGCGTACGGCTATTTCTACGCCTTCTTCTCGCTCGGCGTCGTCGTCGGCTCCTCCGTTCTCGGCTGGCTGCCCTTCTCCATTTCAGGGGGCTTTCTCTTTACAGGCATCGTCCTGCTGCTATTCGCGACTGTCGTTGCTTTCGACAGAAGGAAGGTTGCCGTCGTTGGGGAATAAGAGAATGAAATAGTATAACTTTGTAGTAAAAATAAAGAATGGTCGCTCAGGAGCATATCCCTGACCGACCATTTTTTTGTTAACGGTTGTCATAAATAACGTCTACGGCAACCGTTAGAACTTTTTTCACATGCCAGACAAGCCGATCCAGCGGACGAGAAGCCAGCCAAGCGCCGAGAGCAGCACAGAGCCGATAAGCCCGGCTGCGAAAGCCTTCATGCCAAAGCGGCGGAAGGCGCTCCAATCCACTTGCAGGCCGAGCGCTGCCATCGCCATCGCAATCAATAAATAGGCGACGGCTACGAGCCCATTCGTTAACGATTCAGGAATTATACCCAAAGTGTTGATGCCGCTCATCGCTAAGAAGCCTAATACGAACCACGGGATCGGGACCGATTGCCAACGGCCTTTCGCCGATCTTGCTGTGTTTCCCACGTCCTTGCGCTTCATCCAAATGCCAAGCACGACCGCTATCGGCGCGAGAAACGCCACACGCGTCAGCTTGACGATGACGGCGGCGTCCATTGCCGTCTGGCCGCCCGGTACCGCCGCAGCCACGACATGCGCCACCTCATGGAGCGTCGCGCCGGCAAAAATGCCATAGCCTTGCGCGGTTAAGCCGAGAAATGGATAAAGAAGCGTATAGAGCAGCGTGAAAATCGTGCCCAAAATGGCGACCGTCGCCGCACTAATCGCCGTTTCTTCCTCTTTTGCCCCAATTTGCGGCGATATGGCCGCAACCGCAGCGGCCCCGCAAATAGCCGTGCCGCAGGCTGTCAGCAAGCCCAGCCGCTTATCCAGCTTAATCAGCTTTGAAATAGCGTAAACGGTCGCAAGAGCAAACAATATATTAACGAGCGCCAGCGCTATTACTTTTGGGCCGACGCGAACGATATCGAGCAAATTCAATCTCATGCCAAGCAAAATGATGCCGGCTCTTAAAAGCGTTTTGCTTGAGAACGCTATCCCTGCTCTTGATTGCTGCGGGACGCTGCCAACCGCTCTCCATACCATGCCCAGCAGCATGGCGAGAACGAGCTGTCCCATTATGCCCAGCACCGGATAACCGGCGAACTGCTTAGCCGCGATTGCGAGCAGCGCAGTAATACCGACCCCCTGCGCGAATGGAATGCCGTTGCCCTCTTTACCGGATAGCACGCTATAAGCGCTTGCTCTTATGCTTGCAGTTATTTTTGCCATAGCGAATTCCTCCTTCAAGCCGATCTCAGGCGCCTTACTTCACTATAAGCCCGCATGATGAAGAAGTGAAATTCCAATATACTATCTGAACGATAAGGAAAGCTTATGGCTTGTATACAGCTGTGTTTGATTGGACTTCGCCATTTCCGTTATCTATAATTAAGATTCAAATAACTGCACAGGTTAGGATGATACGGATGAGCAAATTTGCGCGCGTTTTTTGCGGAACTGCTTTTACAAGCAGAACCCCAAAAGAAATAGACATACTAAAGGATCATTTGTTTTGCATCAATGATCAAGGCATCATCGAACGAGTCGTTGCGCCGGAGTCAGACGACTATGATGCTCTAATAACAACATATCAGGATGAGGAGCGATTTCAGCGGTTAGGCGAAGGGCAATATTTCTTGCCCGGCTTTGTCGATCTTCACGTTCACGCGCCGCAGTGGGCGCAGGCCGGAACCGCGCTAGACATCCCGCTCTACGATTGGTTGAATACGTATACCTTCCCGCTGGAATCGAAGTTTTCCGATCTCGCTTTTGCGCAGGAGGTCTACGATGATTTAGTAAGCGCGCTGTTAGCTAACGGCACGACGACTGCGCTCTATTTCGCAACTGTGCATAAGGAAGCAAGCCAGCTGCTGGCCGAAATATGCGTCAAAAAGGGACAGCGGGGCTTAGTTGGCAAAGTTGTCATGGACGATCCCGAGCAGACTCCCGAATATTACCGGGACGCAGACGCGCAAACGGCGCTGGCGGATACGGAGCAATTTATTATTGCAGTTAAGGAGCTGGCAAAATCGGCCAAGCAAGGCGTATACCCTGTCGTTACGCCGCGCTTTATACCAAGCTGCACGGACGAGGCTTTGAAGGGCTTGGGCGAATTGGCCGCCAAGCACGATACGCATATCCAGTCGCATTGCAGCGAAAGCGATTGGGCGCACGGCTATGTGAAGGATCGTTTCCACAAACATGACGCCTTTGCTCTGCATGATTTCGGCTTATTGCGCGAAAAGTCTGTCATGGCGCATTGCAATTTTTTGGACGATGACGATGCCGCTTTATTCGCCCATACAGGCACTGCAATCAGCCATTGTCCGATCTCCAACGCTTACTTTGCCAATAGCGTTATCCCTATTGCCCGCTGGCAGGCCCAAGGCGTTGAAATCGGCTTAGGCTCCGATATTTCCGGGGGCTTCTCGCCAAGCCTGTTCGACAACGCCCGGCAAGCTGTCATGTCATCGAGAATGCTGGAGGACGGCGTAAATCCGATGCTCCCTGCCGAAGAACGCGGCGTGCCTGCGTCGCGCATTACGATTGACGAGGCTTTCTATCTTGCCACAGCTGGCGGAGGCGAAAGCTTAAGCCTGCCGATCGGCCGCTTGGCCGAAGGCTATGCCTGGGACGTCCAAGTGATCGATACCGCTCTGCCGGGCGCGAAGCTGCCTATTTTCAATGCGGACGAGCCTCTGCACGATATTTTCCAAAAAATGATGTACCTTAGCCGTCCCGAGCATATCCGAGAGGTTTGGGTTCAAGGCGAAAAGGTTCATGCACGGGCAATCTAACGCCTAAAGTAGAGATATTTCCCTCCTAGTGGTAAAATCAACCTATAAATAACGGGAGAGGTGCGTTATGGTAAAGATATTGCAATTTATAGGATGGGCTTCGATTATAGGCGGCATCGTGCTTGGCCTTCTATTCGGGTTAGGCTTTAGCGATGGCTTTCGGTTTGCGGCTGCTTTATCGTGGTGGCTTGGAGGCATCGTATCGGGTATTGTCTTTCTTGCGTTGGCTTACATACTGGAGTATGTGGAAGCCATTTATGAATATCTCAAGGACAGCTCGCAATCCTTCAAGGAAACCTATCCGGAGACAGGCAAGTCCAGCTATCCTGAAAACGGCAAATCCAAGCTGTTTTTAGACAAGTCACAGGAATATAAGATGAAAAATATAGATTAAACAGTATATAAGCCCTACACAGTCGAGAACGGTAACGTTTCATATTGTACGGGGCTGCGTTTTATAGCCATTAAAGTAAGTATCATTATTACTTTAGGAGGGAACAATATGGAGGCTTTTGCAGAGTTTTTAGAGAAAATAGCTAACTCGCAGCATCGGGCACGAACGGAGGAGGTTTTGGCCTGGGTAGGTGATAAATTTCCAGACTTAGTTCCTAAAATAGCGTGGAATCAGCCGATGTTTACCGATCACGACACCTATATTATTGGCTTTAGCGTGTCCAAGCTTCATTTGGCCGTTGCTCCCGAAAGGGCAGGGATAAATCAATTTGCGGAAGAAATTGTACAAGCCGGTTATGATCATACCAAGGAACTAATACGTATCCGGTGGGATAGCCCGGTTGATTTCTCATTGCTCGAGAAAATGATCGAGTTTAATATTTGGGATAAGGCAGACTGTTCAACTTTTTGGCGGAAATGAAGTGATATCCATGAATCAAGTTCCAAAAATGCTTATCGGTGCCGGCGCCGTTCTCATCGTCGTTGGCTTATTATGGATGGTTGGAGGAAAGTTCTTCAACCTCGGCCGGCTGCCGGGCGACATAGCTATCGAAAAAGGAAGCTTTAAATTTTACTTTCCCATTGTGACCTGTATTGTGTTAAGCGTTCTTTTATCGTTAATATTCTATATCGTACGGTGGTTTACAAAGGGCTAAGCTTAATTATTTTACAAAACTTCTTTTTAGATTGATTTCCAGATTGATGGTCTTACCGTCAACAGAAGCCGCGGTATAGCTTTTTTGGACTTCAGTCGGGAGCTTATACCAAATAATCAATGCGATCATGATTAATGATATTGCGATTAGTACATACTTCTTTATCTTCATCACCTTCTTTGTGTATGTGATAAATTATGTGAAATTGGTTATATAATAATGCCAACATTATCAAAGTATTCCCTCTTTACTGCTTTTATCTTTTCCACGCGCTTTTTGTAGCAGAGTAATTATCAAAACTAGAAAAGCTGCAATATATAATAGTTTCTCAGGTATTGTCCTAAGCTTAGATACAAATAAAAACTTCTCCATATTCATCTCTTTATCATGGTATATCCATTCTATGATAAGAGGGTGGATATTCCCTACTAAAATACATGCCAAGAATATGATTAATCCTCGGAAGAAGCGCCTATCGGCTGATAACCCCTTAATTGCAATGGCTATTCCTATAACCACTATCAAATTGAAGATTATTGTAGATGCGAGATAGAATGTTTTCATTAATTATGTGTCACCACCTTGTAATATTTGTAATGTATAGATGCCCATCAATATCATACCATGGCGCCACTATGCAGGTCTCCAATATTTGTAATATCGGGGTTGGAAGTTACATTTATAACGAAAAGACGCGGTCTCCCATGAACTGAGAAACCGCGTCTTTATTGAATTTGAGCGATATGCTGGTGAAGGGAATTGAACCCCCGGCCTACGCATTACGAGTGCTTGAAAATACTGATTTATTCAGTGTTTTTCTATTTATTTTGAAGGTTTGTAATTACATTATGTACTATTTAACTTTGGTTCTGATTAGCATAACTTTGCGGCTCATTAACACTACTTTTATCTCTCTCATATTCAATCAAAATATCGTAGTAGAATCTGAAAAACATTTCTTCTCCTTTTCGTCTCGTGAAATTTCTCGATACAATCAACAAAGCAATTATAGTCATAAGTAAAAACGGAAATATCAATAAACCAAGTTCAAAAAGATTTGCCCAAATATTCTCTGATTTAAACTTAGATAAAGAAATATTAATCGCTAAGAATGAAGATATAAGGCCGATCAAAAATGGTATTCCGATACCGACCCAAACAGTAATTGATCCTTCATTTGAACGCATACCATGAATCAATGCATGCCTTAATTTCTTTTTATCAATTAGAGATAACTGATCAAGCTTAGCTAGAAACTCCTCTTCTAATTGGAGAAATTCTCCCGAATTAGATTTCTTTTTATAGTTATCAAAAGACAATAACTCATATCCAACACCCTCGATATTTGCTTTCCTGCTAAAAATTTTCAATGCATACCTCTCCCTGAAAATAGTATATACTGCAACAAGTCACACACTCCGCAATATATTCGTTTATCTTCCAGTATCCGACAATTACTGATACGGGTCAATGAAAAAATGCATCAACAGCAATTATCCCTTATTTGTATCAAATATTCGTTCTCCACCGTTAAACAGCCAAAGTGCCTAGGATTGTATTTCATCCAACAAAATTTTACAGAATGTTTGCATGATCACATTATAACGAAAAGACGCGGTCTCCCATGAACTGAGAAACCGCGTCTTCATTGAATATGAGCGATATGCTGGTGAAGGGAATTGAACCCCCGGCCTACGCATTACGAGTGCGTTGCTCTACCCCTGAGCTACACCAGCGAATTAAAAGTAAATCCGAACAAATAGTCATTATACGCCGATTATTAAAAAATGCAAGCCGGTTTTGCTGGAATTTCGCAAGCAGATTTCAAAAAAATGAGCTGTCGTCTCCTGCTATAAATTGATCAGCCCAGCACACAATATGCAAGCCGCCAAGCAGTTGCGATAAGAGCGAAAACGAGCTTAACGCCGCCTGCTAGCTGGTGCGAAGCGCCAATAAGACCGTTTGCGCTCTTATCGAGTTCGGCAATTTTCAACTTACCATTTTTACATTTACATACGCAATTAGCGCCACATAACCGGCGACCAAAACGATGAATAATCCCTCGATTGGCTTGAACGACGCCAGTCCAGCAGCAACAAATGCGATGCCCATGATGCCGTTATAGCCGCCGACCAGCTTTGCCAATTTCCCCTTGTTCTCCACCCTTTTCTCATTGAAGCCCGACAACAGCCAGGTTTGCTTCAAAACACCGACCAGAAAGCCCAATACCAATAATATAGCTCCGACTATAATCAGCTCTTTTGTCATTGTCCCATCCTCCTGTTAAAATCGTTTCGCTATGCTTGGAATCACATATAGAGAGATCAGCATCGCCCCTGCTAAGTATACGATCAAATAATCGCCGGTCAGCCATTCGCCTATCAAAGCTTGCGATACCAGCAGCAAATAGATCAACAAGATGGCATTGGCTGCGGTCAAAAAGCCAAAAGACCAGTAGCGAATGTTGACGTTGACTCTATCGTCGTATTCCACCTCTGCGGACCCGCCGTTCACTCGTTTGTACTTTGCAGCGAGCATACACAAGGCTAGTATGACGAGCAGCGTCCATTTCATCGGGCCTTCATTCATCGCGACAACGACTGCCAGCGCCAGCAGCGCCGGAATGTAGTACAACAGCTTCTTCATCGTTCGATCACTCCTCCATCCAAAACAATTCATCCAGCGGGGTGTCCAGCGCCTTCGACAGCAGCAGGCAAACCTTTATCGTCGGATTGTACTTTTGCGCTTCAATTAGATTCATCGTCTGCCTCGTTACGCCGATCAGCTGCGCCAGCTCGCCCTGCGTCAGCCTGCCCTGCTCGACTCTAATCAGCTTCACGCGATTCATTACTTTAAAATCCTTCAACTGGCTTCACCCCTCAGCTGTATTGTAACATATAATTTACTTTTGTAAAATATATATTACATTTTCTCATAAAAAAAGCCGCCTACAAGGAGCTCTCCTCATAAGCGGCTTACGCCCCGCGCCTATTATTTCTTCAAATGATAAGGCACCGTCGTGATGATGACATCCTTCCTGTACAGCAAATGCGTCGTAAGAAATAATCCCGATTGATTATGCAAAAAATGGTGCCATCCCTTCTTCGGTATGAACTGAGGAATAATGACCGTAACCTGGTAATGGGATTGCCCCGCTTTCCGCACGATCGTATCAATGAATTTGCTTAGCGGATTAATAAGGCTTCGATAGGGAGAATGCAGCGTTACCAGTCTTACATCCGGCTGCCAATCCTTCCACTTCCGTTCGAAGGCTGCTTCGTCCTCTTTTTCGAACGGCACATGAACGGCAATAATCTGATGAGGATGCAGCGACTTCGCGTATATAAGCGAGTTTTCGACTACATGGGTAATGCCGGCCACCGGCAGGATGATAACGTTGCCCTCGATCGGCGCGGCCGGCTCGCAAGTCTTCATGCTGAGCTGATTACCTACCGCGTCATAGTGCTTCTTGATCCGGCTAAATAAAACGATGATGAGCGGCAAAAAGATAAGCACCGGCCATACTTGAGCGAATTTGGTCAAAAAGAACATTACTGTGACGACTAGGCTGATCAGCGCTCCGGCTGCATTGACAATAAGCTTGGATACCCAGCCCTTCGGCTTCTCGCGCACCCATTTCACCAGCATGCCGCTTTGGGAAAGCGTAAACGGAATAAAGACGCCTACCGCATACAGCGGGATTAAATGCTCGGTCTGGCCCTTGAAGACGATGATCAACACAATGGACATCAAGCCAAGCGCCATAATGCCGTTGGAATAGCCTAACCGGTCTCCGCGAAGCGTAAACATATTCGGGATAAATCGGTCCTTGGCCAGATTGACGGCGAGCAGCGGAAATGCGGAATAGCCCGTATTCGCCGCCAAAATAAGAATTAATGCCGTCATGCCTTGGATAAAAAAGTACATAAAGTTCCTGCCAAACGTGTGCTCCGCAATTTGCGACACGACGGTTACTTCCGCCCGCGGCGTGATGCCATAGTAATAAGCTAAAAACACGATGCCTGAAAATAGGATGGCGAGCAGCCCGCCCATCGCCAGCAGCGTTTTGGATGCGTTGACGGGAGCAGGGTGTTTAAAGTTCGGAATGGCATTCGATATCGCCTCGACTCCCGTTAACGCCGAGCTGCCCGAAGCGAAAGCTCTGAGAAGAAGAAACAAGCTGATGCCTGCCGCAGGCGCACCGATCGCGCCGTGATATTGCGGCAAAGCGGCGTCGGTCAAAATATTGTAAACCCCCGCCCCCATCATGATGAACAGCGCCAAAACGAACAAATAGACAGGATAGGCGAGTATAGACGCCGATTCCGTTACCCCACGCAGATTCAAAATCGTAATAAACACAACAAACAGAATCGCAATTTCGACATTGTAGGGATGGAGGCTTGGAAAAGCCGAGGTAATCGCGTCGGTGCCTGCAGATACGCTCACGGCCACTGTCAAAATGTAATCCACCAGCAAGGAGCCGCCGGCAACTAGGCCCGCATATTTTCCTAAATTTTCTTTCGATACGACGTATGCTCCCCCGCCATGAGGATAGGCGAAAATGATTTGCCTGTAAGATAGAATGAGTGCGGTTAACAGAATGAGGACGCCCAGCCCGATCGGCAGCGAATACCAAAGCGCCGCTGCGCTTACCGTAATGAGGACGAGCAGCACCTGCTCGGGACCGTAGGCGACTGAAGATAAAGCGTCTGAGGAAAGGATAGCCAACGCTTTCGTTTTATTAATTTTTTGCTCTCCCAGCTGTACCGATTTCAAAGGTTTGCCAATAAACAATCGTTTCACAGTGGACATCATCATTGAATCGTCATCCTCTCTTATCGACGCTTACGAGGTTAGCTGCCGGATTCGGATGGCAAGAGTCACCCTACTGCAGTACGTTACTGCAGATTCACCCCGGTGAACGGCGATTGCTGCTTCCTCACAGCCGCAATTGTCGCCCACATTGGTTCCCCCGTTTTTCCATATGGAAAACTCAGCGATTTCAAGATTGAATATTACTCCTCGGATGTTCCACTGTAAAATGCCAAAAAAGCAAAATTCCTTCAACGGTTGTTCATTAAGCCCCGTGAAAGCGAATACTTAATATCGGCTCATTCATTCTCATTCATTATCCCCGCGGCGCTCTTAATCTCTTAAAAAGCTCGATTAAAAGGGCTGCAGACATAGGCCGGAGCCTTCGCGCAGGGTCGATTGAACTAGTGATTTTTAGTCTTTATGCCGAAAGTGTTATTCCCAACGACAAAAAAGGTTGCGCCATTTAGCCCATTCTAAATAACGAATAGATATGGTTATCTAAGAGATGTCATAAAATATCGATTTAGGAGGACTTATGTGTATGAAACGTCTGTTGTTACTAGCGATTGGACTGATCTTCACGGTCAGCGCAATTGCTCCCTTTTCTACATATGACCATACTGCGGCTGCAGCTTCGTCAGTCACATTCACAGATACGAAAGGGCACTGGGCTGAGAAAACGATTAAGGAAATGGTCGAGCGAGGCATACTCGACGGCTATCCTGACGGAACGTTTCGCCCGCAGGACCCTGTCAAGGTCGACCAATTCGTCAAAATGCTAATCTTATCCTACTCCGATCTTCATCAGAACGGCTCCCGCAGCTGGAACGCTGATTTCCTGAATGCTTTAAGCCCCGATAATCAAGCGATTTTAAAGCAGGATTACCGCTATTTCAGCTTCAAACCAAATACAACCGGCTACTGGGCAAAAGATTTCATCGACATCGCAAGCGATCTGCACTTCCTGAACAAATCCCGTTACAGCGATTTTCAAGCGGATATGACGAGAGAAAATGTAGCAGAAATTGTTTACTATACGCTGCAGGAAATAGAATATTTGGAGGACGGCGTTTTCGGCCAAAAGATGGCCCAATCGTACGGAGATATTAAGGGAGCGTCCGAGCGCGAGCAGCGGTTCATTGCCGAGGCGCTTGTCAAAGGCATTATGGAAGGCTATCCGAACGGCTTCTTCGGCGTCGGCGAAAAAGTGACGCGCGCGCAGGCGCTCGTAATTTTGAACCGTCTGACCGACAAAAGCCAGCGCATAAAAATAAAGCTGTCTCCTGATAAGCTCGAACGTGCAGTGCCGACTGCGGGCGGAGGCACGAAAATTGTCGTATTCCCGGATCAAAGAATGTGGGACGCCTATGAGGCGCTCATCGGAATCGGCCAGCTTCGAGGCGCAAATCACGATCTCTTGGGTACAACGCTTCGCATGTACAAGGATCAAGAGCAGATGAAGAGCGTCCAAAACCAGTCCGCCGGCGCAACGGCCGTATATGAGGAAGCGGCAATTTGGCTCGATCCCGATTACAACACGTACGGCGTAACGATACGGTTGAAGGACGGCGCTTTTGCGCGCAATCAGGAGGCCGTCGGCCAATTCTCCAACAGTTTGTTCGGATACAACAGCATCGCGTTCAAGGAGCTGTTCAACGACATCTGCACGAAGGTCGAGAAGGGCGAAGCCGTAACGACGACGCATGCGCAAATCGGTACGGATACGATTACTATTATGGTGGATGCGGCGAACAAAACGGTCGTATTCTCCATTGCGAATAAGAAATAGAAGTACAGAAAAGCCGGGTGGACGTCAGCGAAATAGCTGACAGTCGCCCGGCTTAAAATTTCTATTCAACGTTTAGTTGACAGACTACATCAGCTTCTCGTGTACCGACCGCAGCTTCTGCTCAGAGGAGCTCTCCTTGTCACGCCGGTCGTCGATCTTAATCGAGGTTGATACCCGCTGCGCGCCCGACTGAAACGGAGCCTCATGAATGGCGCGAATTGCCGCGAATACGTCGTCCAGCGACCCTTCAATAATCGTGCTCATCGATGTTAATGTGTATGAGATTCCTTTCTGCTCCTTCAGCACACGCTGCAGATCCGCTACATACGCGCTCAGGCTCGTGCTTCCCGTACCGATCGGAATAACGGTCACTTCCGCAATCGCCATTGCCATACCTCCTCGTTATCCAAATCATCAGCAATCTTTATCCCTCTGCCGTTGTCTGCCGCTGCCTCGATTACTTGCCAAGCAGCTTAGCCAGCTTATCCCAGCCTTCACCCAAGCTAAGCACCAGCCCCATGTTCAGCACCTTCTGGAGGGCGGCTTTGTCCGGAAACTCGATTTCATTTACGAGCTTCGTCTTATCCTTCTCTTCAACGAACCGTACCGTAACGAGCGTCGTCGACATTTTGGATAGTGACTCTCCCGCTTCATTCGAGAAATACTCCTCATATTGAATTATTGCCGGCGATTCAACCGTCTGATATACCGCCTTGCCCCACGATTTTGTGCCGAAATAGTCCTTCGTCTCGTCCACGCACATTAAGCAATAATGCCATGATCCGCCGGATACGGACTCGACGCTGCAATAATCCAGCGCCCAGCCATGAGGCCCCCACCATTGCTTCAGCATGTCTGCGTCGGTGTATGCTTTGAACAGCGCAGCGCGCGAGGCTTTGAACGTTCGTTCAAGCACCAGCGTTCTGCCGCGGTTTTTCGTCGTCGCTTTATTGAGCGTTTGTTTTTTTAACATATGCGATTCCCTCAAATCCTCTTTAATCTGTACCTATTTTACCTGTTTCCAGGGGGAAATACGAGTCTCTAAAAAGCAGGCCCGGCACATAATAAACAGCCCTTGCCGGATAGGTTCCGCAAAGGGCTGAACTGACTGTTATTTAACTAATTATGAACCTAGTACACTTCGAGCTCCGATACTTGCGCCGCCGGCCATGCGCTGTTCGACGTAATCGCAACCTGGATATATCGGGCCTCGGCAGGCTCTGCCAAGACGATCAGCACCTCGTTGCCCGATTTAGGATCGTAGGTGTATTCCGCCGCCGGAGCAAGCGTGCTGTATGCAGATCCATCCGCGCTGCCCAGCAGCTCGATTTCCTGTGTCCGCCGCTCCCATGCGTCCTGCGGAGGAAGCCTCAGCTTAATTTTGCTTACCGAAATGCTCTCGCCGAGATCGACAGTCAGCGTTTGAGGGAATTTATTCGCGGTGCTCTCCCAGTACGTGAACGGATCGCCGTCTACCGTCCATTTCGGATCGAACGCATCAGCCGTCCTTGAGCTGGCCACAGCCGTCTTGCCAAGCGCTAGATTGATCTCCGCCTTCACTTTCGGGAAGGACTCCGATACGCTGCTAGCCTCTTTGGCGCCGATCAGCTCTACATAGCCTACCTTCTGCTCCTTGATAAGCGCGACATAATCGAAGATGGCATAATCGCCCTCTTCCTTCACCGGCAGATCGGCAATCTTCGTACCGTTCGCCCCGTAGGCTGCGGCTGCGGCATAAGCCCATTTGCCGCCCTTCTTCACCTTCAATGTCGTATCGGAGCCGATTGGCTGATAGATACGAACAGCGTCGGCGCTGCGCGCCTCAACGAGAATATGCTCGCCTGCGTCGAGATCAAGGCCGTTGTATTTCGTATAATTGCCCGCTCTGACGCTGCCGTCCTCCGCTTTGACATCGAAGCCGCCAGGGGCGAGCACCACATTGCCGTCCAGCTCGTAGGCAGCATCCTTATCCCAGTTAGCCGTCACCTTATGCGTTCCGAAATCGGTCAGCGTAGCGGAAGGCGTTAATTGCTCGAACCCGCTTACGCGCTGATCGACGTAAGCCGCCAGAACATGCTTCTGGAATACGCCTATCGCATCGACCCACGGGCTGGTCACGCCGTTGTAGAAGTCCGCGCTCAGATTGTAGCCCATCGCCAAATTCCAGCGCAGCATATCGGTATCGTCAGTCATTGTCTCCCCAGCCAGATTGTGATGGTAGAACATGACCTTATCCCGCAGCAGCATGCCCGATAACGGATAATATTCCGTATAAGGCGATGTATTTTTACGATAGCCAAGAATGTCCCATAAGTAAGTCGAGCCCATGAAGCCGATTGCATGATCGGCAAGCACATCTGTGCCGTCCTCCATGTACATGTTGTGCTTCAAGCTTTCAAAGTAATCGCGCACGCCTTGAAAATAAGCCGTCGAAGGATCGGTTCCTTCCGGAATGATAGCATTGAACACGTACGGCGAATTCCGGATTCCCCATTGATCCTCGAAAATACCGTCGAAGCCGGCGACCTCAATCAGCTTGCGATGCTCCTCCGTTATCCGTTCACGGAAAAACGGATGGCCGGTATTGACGACATAGCCGCTGTGAAGGCCGTAATCCTCCTGCATCATCGCCCCGTTCTCCTTCTCTACGACTATATCCTCCAGCTTGGCGCCGGCAGGCAGCCGGTCAAGCGTTGGCGAGCTGACGCCCCACCAGCTCATATTCGTATACGGAACGACGATATTGCCTTTCTCCTTGGCGTTTTGCACGAAATTTTCGAACGCCGCATTCCCGCCCCAATTCGGATCGGGCGGAATGAAGTCCGGATAGTTCTCGTCATGCCCGCCGGTCTGAAAACCGACGAGATGAATCATGCCGTTGTAATTCATTTTGTCGATAAAGCCGTTCGTCAGGTTTCTCCAGCTCGCGTCCTTAATTGCCGATATATCCGTCTTATACAGCGGAAGCTCAAAATATTTGCGGGCGTTATCGCCGAGCTTATCCGTCAATGAACGATACTGTCCGATGCCGTTAAGATCGCGATAGCTGGCAATCGACGTGTCGTAATCGCCGCCCACCTCCAGCACGACCGCAGGGCTGCTCCACATCTGGCGGGGCTCGATCCACGTCCTGTAATTGTGCACGAGCGAGGTTTTTCCGGAATCGTTAATTTGATGCTTGAATCCAATCTCGGTAAGGGGAATCGTCTCTTCTCCCAAGTCATACATGGCTACATTGCCCGCTGTCGTGCGCATAGCCAAATAGGAAGCGAACATGACGCCCGGGTATTGATCGGTGAACGAATTGCTCTCTTTGAAAAAAGCGTTTTTCAGCTTCGCTCCGGGCAGCATCGGCAGAATAGCGTCCTCCACGACCTCCTGCTCGATTTTGAGCTCATAAGGGAAACGGAACGTCTTAATCGTCTGCCCCGTTCCGTTCTCAAGCGAGGCAGCCATATAGATGCGGTCGTCACTGCCGAACCGGACATCGACGTCGACCTGCAGCGTCCCGCTATAATTCAGCTTCAGCACGCCGTCGCCCTTCTTCCATTCGTAAGTGAACGCTTCCGCATTCGCGCTCTGAACGGAAGTATCGTCGCCTAGTATTGCCCACCACAGCGTCTGATTTCCTGCGGACAAATACTCATTCGAGCCTTTTTGCTTTAAATAAGCGACTCCCCCGTTGCTCGCTTGAAAAGCGATTTCATAATGGCTATTGTTAATTACAAGCAGCCCTTCTTCATCATTCACGCGCAAAACGGCCTTTCCGCTGTCTCCGAGCCAGCCAGTAAAAATCATTGCGCAGCCGGCCGCCGCTACAACAACCAGAGCCGCCGACAGCAGCAGCCATTTCGTTTTTTTGTTCAGCCTCGACATAGTTCACCGCCTATTTCAAATGCTGGCTAGCCGCCTATATAACCCGATACAGAGCAGGGTTGCCCCCGTAGATGCGCTATCTACATTTGGACAACCCCGATTTGTCTCTATTATGGTTGAATGGTATCGTAATATTTCTCTTGAACAAACTTCTCTTTCGTGTCGAGCTGAGCCTTGATGTCGACGCCCTGCTTCGAGAATACTTCTTGAATAATATTCGTCATTTCGCCATAGAAATCTTGCGTGGCGTATGGAGATTCCGCCTTGCCATCGATGAGGCCCATCGTCTCTTCGCCATATTGATAGACGTTGTCATGTTTTTGGAACAGCTCATTTACTTTTTTGCCGTATTCAGCATCCGGCTTGAAATATTGGAATACAGCCGGCACATAGAATTTGTTTTCCTTTTGACGGTCTAGGATGTTCCGCTCAAGCGACTCCAGCCCTTTGTCGGAGAAGTAGTCGAATGTCGCGTAGTAGAATGCGATCTCTTGCTCGTCTTTCGTCGCGTTCGGATTGATAACGAGGAAGTCTCCACCCAACACGCCGTAATGCTTGCCGCCTTTCTCGTAGGCCGGGATTGGATAAACAAGAATGTCATCCGGCGTCATGCCGCCTTGGTTCAGGCCTTGATCGACCGGACCGTCCGGTCCTGCGATAACCATTGCCGTTCTGCCCTGTGCGAATGCGCCAACCGCATCGCTCCATCCAAGCGCCCAGTCCTGCGGAATTGCGTTAGCTTCCCATTTCAGCTTGCTATAGTACTCAAAAGCTTTGATGCCGGCATCGGAGTTGAACAACGCCGTCACTTTGCCGCCCTCTACCTTTTGAATTTCGCCGCCTGCTGTGAACAGGAAGTTCGTCCAGTTCCATCCTGCTTCGTTGCCTTTGCCCATTGGAGCGATGCCGGCAATGCCGGCTTTCGGATCAGCTACCGCTTTAGCCGTATTCAGCATATCTTCCCAGGTCCAATCGAATGAAGGAATAGCGATGTTTTTATCTTCAAGCATTTTCTTGTTAACGGTAACGCCTGTCGGGTAGCCCCGCTGCGCAATGCCGTACACTTTACCGTTCACTGTGAACAGATCCTGGAGCATCGGGTTCATTTGATCCTTGAATTGGTAATTGTCGAACAGCTCGGTAATATCGGCTGCCCAGCCCTTCTCGGCCAGCATTTTGCCTTCCGAAGCGTACGTGTTGAACAGCGTCGGCGCTTCGTTCGCGCCCATTTTGATGCCGATCTCATTCGGATTGTACTGCCAGTCGCTCTTAATGATTTCTACGTTCGGATATACTTCGTTAAAGCGTTTAATCTTGTCGTCCTCAAGAGCGCGGTCTTCTATGCGATCAGGAGTCGGATAGTAAATGCTGATCGATACCTTCCGCTGCGTAATGTCGTCAGCAGGCGGGTTCGTGCTTGTGTTAGATTTGCTTTCAGGCGGATTAGTGTTTGCGGGTTTGTTCGTTCCGCCATCTTCCTTGCCGCATGCGGCCAGGATGAGGGTAAATGCAAGAACTGCCGCGATCGTCATCGAAATCTTGCGCATTTGGAAATCCCCTTTTCATTCAATTTTTAGTTACACGCTCATCATAATGCAGGGTCATTATCCGGTCGATGTGTATTCCTATTGCGATCATGTGCATATTTATGTTTTGTAATTTTTAACTCATATCTAAATATTTTTAATTACTATCCTTTAACTCCGCCAAGATATAAGCCTCTTAATATAAATTTTTGGAAGAAAAGGAACAAAATAATTGGCGGAATCATAACTAATGTGAGTATCGCAAATTTAATATTCATATCGAGCCTGCGCGCGTTCAGCACGAAATCGCGGATCGCAACCGAGAGCGGCTTATTGTCCTGGCTTAAAATAAAGCTTGGCCAGAACCAGTCGTTCCAAGCTGTAGCAAAAACGAAAATCGCCAATGTTGCAAAAATCGGAATCGACAGCGGAAAGGCGATTTGGAAAAAAGCGCGCCACTCCGAAGCGCCATCGATACGCGCCGACTCAAAAATTTCTACATGAATGCCGTCAATAAACGTTTTCAGCAGCAGCAGGAAAAACGCATTCGCGCCGGCTGGCAGCCAGACAGCCGCGAACGATCCCATTAAGCCGAGATCCTTCAGGTTAATAAAGCTTGGAATCATATAAGTCGTTGCCGGGATAAACAGCGTCATCAAGAAATAGTAGTAAATGGCCGACTTGAACGGCACCAGCATCTTCGACAGCGCATAGGCGGCGAGCCCAAGAACAAGTACGGTTATAATCATGTTGCCGAAGAAGACGAACATTGTATTTTTAAAATAGAACGGCAGATCGATATAGTTCCATGCTTTTGTATAATTCTCGAAGTGCCACTCGTTCGGCCAAAAGGTAGGCGGAAACGAATTGACTTCTTTGTTCAGCTTAAAGCCATTTAACATGGAGATCAAAATCGGATATACCATGCAGCACATCATGACGGCGATGATCAGGTACATCAAGATGTATCCCCATCTGACGGACGGCTTCTTTAAATCGTAGCTCGATAGTATGCCTCGTTCATTCGCTTTCATAGATTCGTGCCCCCTTTGTTGTTGATCCGGTACTGAATGACAGCTAGAATGCTAAGCACGAAGAACATAAGCACGCCAAGGGCGGAGGCGACGCCATAATCTATTCTGACGAATGCGTATTTGACTATGTGGAGGGCGTAGGTTAGCGTAGCGTTGTTTGGGCCGCCGTCCAGCATCGCAAAATGCGTCTGAAAGCCTTGCGAGGTGGATATGAGCTGCAGCATGAGCAGCAATATAATTTGGCCGCTAATCGCAGGCAAAGTAATGTGCCTGATCCGTTGCCAGATGCCGGCGCCGTCAATCTCCGCCGCCTCGTACCAATCGCGCGGGACGCTGAGCACGGCGGCCAAATAGATGAGCATAGCGGAACCGAAGCTTTGCCACGTTTCCATAATGACAATTGATATCATCGACCACGACCGGTCACTTATAAAGTTGATCTGATCGATGCCGATTTTGCCCAGTGCGGCGTTAATCGGGCCTATCGGATCGTACAGCCATCTCCAAACGCCGTAAAGCACGACGAACGGAACGACATACGGCAAATAAGCGGCAACCCGGGCGAAGCCTTGAAACCGGCGCATTTCCGAAATCGCCAGAGCGAAAAAAATGGGAACCCAGAACCCGATGACAAGGGCGAGTCCCATGTAATAAAGCGTGTTTTTCACGGCGATCAGCACAACGCCATCCGAAAAAATCGTTCTGTAATTGTCAAAGCCGATAAAGGTGTTGCCTTTGACGAAATCGACATTGTAAAAGCTGTTCAATACCCCTTTAAAGATTGGAAGCCACAGAAAGAGCGTGAAAGTGACAATTGCAGGCAGTAGAAATAGCAATCCCCACATATACCTGTTGAGCTTCCTCGATCGCTGCTTCTGGGGCTTAGCGTTAACAACTGGAACAGCCGGTGTTTGCTCCATAATGCGGTCCCTCATTCCTTTAGATGATCTACCATCCATTGTAGAGAAAGAAGGGTATGGTGCACATGTGCATATCTATGCGGATGATAGGCGATTTTACTTCTTCATCTCGCTTGGGCTGATTCCGTAATATTTTTTGAAAATTTTGCTGAAATGCTCTGGCGACTCGTAGCCAACCTGTTCCGATATTTCATAACGGCGCATATCGGTCTGAAGAATAAGCCGCTTGCTTTCCTCCATCCGCAGCTTAACGACATACTCCCATAGATTGAAGCCGGTAATTTTTTTGAACAAATAGCTTAAGTAATTAGGACTGACATGATTTTTTTGCGCGATCTCATTCAAGGTTAAGCCCTTCTGCGCGTAATTGTGATGAATGTAATTGCGGGTACGCTCGATAATCATGTTGTTCTGGGCGGAAATTTCATCTTCGGAAGGCTCTTCCTCCGACAATACGCCCCACTTGAAATCGCCGTAATAGAACACATAGTGATCCTTGAACTGGCAGCTCCATTGCAGCGCTTTGTACGCCTGCGCGCTCGCTTCGCCAAGAAACTCGCTTCCCTTCAAAATTTGGCTGATCCCCACGACGCTATGGAAGCCGAGAAACTTATGAATATTGAAATGCAGGCTTCGGCCGATCATTTCAAGGCCGTTGACCTTATCGATGCTGGAATCCCCGTACCGCTCCTCGTCCCATTGAATCACGATGCAGACCGCTCCGTCCGTACCGTAGAAGGACTGGTGGTCCCACTGCTTGTCGAGCAGTTCATTGGCAATATTCAATGCCGCATAACGGAGCAGCGTCCCGTCCTTATCCGATACCTCGCGCCCATCCGAACGGAAATCCAGCTTTAGCCTAATGACGGCATAATAGGGTCCCGCCATATCCGTCCCATGCCGCTGACTAAGCTCGGAGACGATGCTCGCCCGATCCTCCGTGTCCGAAGCAAGCAGCCGGCTCAGCAGCGCCGTCCTCTCCGGAAGCGGCTCCTGCATATGGAAATGTTCTCCCAAGTCGGCCATCAGCTCACCCTGATCGCGAACCGACTTATCGATATGCAGCAGCACATGCCGGACCGAGCTGACAAACTGCTCGCTGTTCAGCGGCTTAATCAAATAATCCTTCGCCCCCAGCCTGATGGCGAGCTGCGCGTATTGGAACGTCTCGTGCGCGGATATGACAATGACCTGCACCCATGGCTTAATAATTTTCGCTTGCTGCATGAGCTCAATGCCGCTCATCGATCCCATCTGAATGTCGGTTACGAGCAGATCGATATTTTCCATGCGCAAATAATCAAGCGCCTCATAGCCGCTATGGGCGTTGAAAATATGGCCGATGTTAATGCCGGAGGTCGCCAGCAGTGCGCTCAACCCTTCGCATATGAGCGGTTCGTCATCTACGATTAGAATATTGAACATGCTTCTCATCCCTTCTGACTGTTTGTAAGCAATCTGTTACGCCTGCTCCTCATAAGTCGCCGGCAGAACAAGAATCGCAACGGTGCCGCCGGCCTTGCGCCTGCGATAGCTCAGTCCGAACACGTTGCCGAAATGAAGTTGAATCCTCTGGTGAATGTTGCGGATGCCATAGCCGAGCCTGTGATCCGCTTTTTCGTCGCTTAGAAGCTTCTCAATGGCCGCAACATCGGCGGGCTTGTAGCCGTTATCCTCTACCTTGATCGTTACCCGCTCGCCCTCAAGCGCAGCCGATATCCGAATTTCGCCGTCCTCGCCCATCGACTTTACGCCGTGTATAATCGCATTTTCGATAAGCGGCTGCAGCGATATTTTTGGAATGCGAATTTGCTTAACGGCATCCGGTATATCCCAGACAACCTTGAATTCATACGAGTATCTCTTCAGCTGCAAATTGACATAGGCGCTCGCATGCTCCAGCTCCTCCTCCAGCCTGATCAGCTCGCGGCCGCGGCTGAGGCCGATCTTCATTAGCTTCGACAGCTCCTTGATCATTTCCGACGATTCCGAATTGCCCTCCAGCGTGCTTTTCCAGTAAATGCTCTCCAGCGTGTTGTACAGCAAATGCGGATTAATCTGCTGATAGAGCAGCTGCAGCTGCGATTCCTTCGCCTTCAAGTCCATATTGTATTTGTAATGGATCAGCGCATTCAGCCTGCGCGCCATTTCGTACAGCGCCGACATTAGCACGCCCACCTCGTCATGCCTCCGCTTAGACGGCGTCTCCGGCACTAGCTTGCCCGGCTCGTAGGTGCGGACGAACTGCGCCATCTTCTGCAGCGGCGTCATAAGCGAACGCCAAAAATAAACGAGAAGGACGCTGCCCAGCAGCATATAGCCGATCGTCATTAGCTGAATAACCCGCTTCAGCTCATTTTGCTGCTTAAGAAGCGATTGGACAGGAATTTGATAAATTAGCCGATGGCCGACGCCTTCACTCTGGCTCGCAATATAGATCGAGTCGGAGGTGATCCAATCTAACGTGCGGTAGGGCCCCTCCAGCTCTGGATAAGTTCTCTTATGAGAAATTCGCTCGATCAAGCTCTGCACCTCTTCAGGGAGCTCGAGCTTGCTTCCGTTTCTTCCCGGCTCAGTTGAGCTTAATATACGGTTGGATTCATCGACATAAGAGATGATCCCCTGCGGCAGCGAGACGGAGCGCAGCGACTCGGCAAGCTTCATATCCATTTTGGTCGCGATGAGCACGCCAAGAAACTCCTTGCCGTTCGTGACATTGCCCACAGCCCGGATATACGCAAGCGTATTGATCTTAATCAGTCCCGAATTGAACGGCAAAATGTCCATATAGCCTCTGCCCCGCATGCCCATCGCATGATCGTACCAGACAGGCTTGTCGTTATCGGAGAAAAAATAAACGCCCGTCTGAGCAAGCTGACGCTTCGGCGCAAAAAAATAGTAATCGTTCGGATCGTAAATATAGAGCGAATAATAAACGGCCTCTCCGCCGTTCACCGGAATGGAGTAGCTTGCAAGCAATCTGTCGACGCTGTCGTATTTCCTTACGCGGTCAATGACGGGGTCATTGCCGTTTGGAATCAGCTTTTGCGTGAGCGGATTTTGAATAATGGTTGCCATAATTTTGTTAACCGTATCGATATCCCGATTAATAAGCGTATGGTTCTGCTTGATCAGCTCTACATATGCGTTCGTGACATGATTTTTAAGCAGATTCTCCGCCTGCAGGTTCCCATATCCATGGAGAAGAAAGACGGGACTGACCATTAATAGGAAAAGAATTACGAGCTGCTGCCTCATATTCAGCTTCGTAATCGGGTTCATTGGAAATCCGCGCATGACAGCTCCTCCTGTTGGCCGAGGGCGTTCGAATGGCCTAGTTAAAACATATTCTATTTGTACTATAACAAAAAAACAGCGCTTACAGTGTAGGCGTTTCTACGATGTTAGGCGCTCCTTGGAGGCCGATGCGTAGAAATGCACATATGCGCTGTTCTTCTATAGAATTAGCCGATTATTTTGCATCCGTCCGGCAGCCCGCCACGCTGTATCCACCCTTCAACCATCCTATTAAAATAGTCGGGATTCGCCAGCGAAATGCCGTGTCCGATTTGAGGAATAATGACCCCTGTGCAATTCGCATTGCTTGCCGTAATAGCTTTGGCCGATTTTATCATCGCCGCTTTTTCCTTCTCGCCTACGGTGACGAGTATTTTGCCTCCGGCGTTTTTGAACTGCGGAGGAATGTCGAAGGACATATTTTCCTCCAATATTCGAATGAGCGTCTCAGCCTTCATTTGACTGCTCTCTTGATAGTATTTGTCGAAATATTCATGGTCCACATATAATGTCCTAGCCTGCAGCCTGGCGAATGTTCGGTTTCGCGTTAACGGCATCGTCAATCGGACCGATGGACGAACGAGCTTGCTAGCAAAGCGCATCGGCCTTACTAAAGCGCTGTTAATGACGGCATATTGGACGAGACCCGGTTTCATGCTCAGCAGCTGTATCGCAACTTGTGCGCCTAAAGAAAAGCCGATGACGATTACCTCTCTGCCGCATGCTTTTTCTTCAATTAATGCTATTAATTGCGCGGCGCTGCCTCGAATGGAGAAGGCGGCCCCGTTATGGCTAAGCCCCTGCTCCGGCAAATCCGGAACGATGCAGTGATAGTCCGTAAAGTGCCGGATCTGCTTATCCCACATCCAGCCGCTTACTCCGCCCCCATGCAAAAACACCATCATCGCCTTCGCATGCTTGTCTCCGTATTCCGAATAATGCATCCCCATATCAGCCGCCCTCCTTCGCAATTGCATGCAATTTTTCAAGGATGCCCGCCAGCTGCATCAATTCATCTAGGGACAGCCTGCCGTACAGCTCCCGGTTGACTTCTTCCTTCAAAGCTTCCAGATCGTTGAAATAGCGTTCCGCCTTACGGGCCAGCTTCAGCACAATTTCGCGGCGGTTCCCCGGATTAATAGATCGCTCGATATAGCCTCTTTCCTCCAGTTTATTGAGCAGCTGGCTCACCGCGCTTGTCGTGACATTCAGCTTGTCGGCCAAGTCTTTGGTGGAGGCGATGCCTGCTTTAATGAGCTCCAGCAGCAGCACCTGCTTCGTTGTCAGCCCGTTATCGAGCTTGCTCTCGTATTTTCTGGCTATTCGTATATTGATGTCGTTGCGCAGCCTATTTATATGTTGGATATAAGAGTCCTTGTCGTTGTTCATCACAATGTTAACCTCACTTAATTATTAAGTCACCTTAATTATAAAGCATAGTTAATTATTTGTATATAGGTTGTGAACAGTTCCGCCTGCACTTTTGCAGTAATTCCTGCAAAAGTGCAGGCTTTTGACGCCAGTTCGGGCTGCTTGCAGTAATTCCTGCTAAAGTGCAGGCTTTTGACTCAATATCAGTCTGAAGGCAGTAATTCCTGCAAAAGTGCAGGCTTATGACGCCAGATCCGCCCATTTGATGAATAGCCCATAGAATACCTGCACATATGTAGCTTTTCACCCCAAATCAGGTCAAGTCCATAATTGTGTGTAAATTCTCTAAATGTGATTGCCGGATTTATTTAGATCCGGCTTCCTTTAGATACACGTTATACTCCATCATGTTCATTGACCATTTTTCC
>Ga0180215_1000826_pt1 | contig 36358 bp, 37 predicted proteins | sample eDN3rd37CBELigBY_FD_128871 | JGI IMG/M metagenome (GOLD analysis project Ga0180215, IMG submission 128871) | Enriched backyard soil microbial communities from Emeryville, California, USA - eDNA 3rd pass 37_C BE-Lig BY (version 2) (version 2) | ecosystem: Environmental > Terrestrial > Soil >...
GTCCATAGAAGCTTTTTTTAAGGGGATACAATAATAATATTTTCTTCGCCACGGATAGTTGGCTTTTTTATCCGTTTTTCTCAGCTGTCGAATCGTTTCACGGTTCGCTGTATACTTATCTGCAATGGCTTGAACCGTTTGCGAATGAAGGTTGTAGGTTTGTTTTTGAATCGCTTGAATCTCGGTTTTACTTACCCACTTTTTACAAGCAACATAATAGGAAGTAGCTTCCCGCACGATATCGTTCCAAGCGGAGGCCGCTTCTCGTTGCATCGTTCTTAATTCTTTGTATAGGTTTCGATCATAAGGAATTTGAAAGGAATGAGTGACAAACAAATCGGTTGGCCCCCTTTCTCTTTTACTTACACTCATTATATCAGAACATTTGTTCTTGACACAAGAGTATATCCTATAAAAAAATCGAACCTCTGACGTGTCATCAAACACGCCCGGTTCGACCTCTCTCTCATCCCATCCCTAAAGGGGGTGTGACTCACACCGTAATGGGCTTTCTCGTTCGGAAAATCGGTAAAAACCTTTTGCAAAGAATCCCGATACTAAAATAAATGCAGGCATATGGAAGGTGTATATCACTTTATATATAGTCTCGTTATCTTCAATAAAAGACGTTAGAAAATGGCCAAAAACAACAAAGAATATCAGGATAAATTTTGCGTTATCGAAATAATAATTATGTGTTTTTATGATTCCCTTCAGTACTGATACTTTTTTAAAATTATATTGGCAATTTCTTTGAATGAGTGTGGATTCCCTATTATTTAAACAAATTTAAGGTTTAACGTTATGTTCGGTATTTAACTGTAATAATAGTAATTTAATCATTTAGGAAAAGTGTATTGGAGGAAATCAACATTACAGCAAGCATTTAATCTAGCTGATACCTATTATCTTTCAGACAAAGGCCTTTTGTGAAAAAAGGACTTTTTGATTGCAATTTATTTAAAATCTTTGTTTTAACGTACTTTATCCGAGCTATGATATTGGGGCTGTAAGAAATGAACTCTTTGTTAAGAATGAGACGGGAGAACAGGGGGAAAGCTGTTCAAAGCGAGATTGAATTCATACATACATAAATTATTCGGAGCAGCATCATTATTCATAGATGAAAAGGACATTGAGATTCTCTGTTTCTAACAAGTCCTATTTGCACCCAAATCAGTTTTTTTATAAAATCTTTTATTTAGTTCCGATACTTTTACAATAATACGTTTATTTAGGTTATGATGATTAGTATTGGTTCTTAAAAGGACAATAATAATGATGACTATACATATGGCAATATGATTTGGAGGTTTATAAATGGATAACAACGATATATTAATTAGGCTAAGATATGCTCTAGATATAAAAAATCAAGATATGGTAGAGATATTTAAACTTGGCGGTATAGAAGTTACAAAAGACGAAGTACTAAAGATCCTTACAAAATCAAAAGATGAGTACGATGATGAAGTTGATGGAGAGGAAACGGAAGATCAGATCAAGTGCACTAATAAGATGTTAGAGTCCTTTTTAAATGGCCTTATTACTTTTAAAAGAGGTAAACAAGATTCAAAACCAGGACAACCGAAAAGCCCTGAACCTACTGAAAAGAACAAGGACCATATGAATAATATGCTGCTTAAAAAATTGAAAGTAGCCCTGCAATTAACAACGGAAGATATGCTGGATATCCTTGATGACGGTGGTATCATTGTATCAAAAGGCGAATTAGGCGCGATTTTACGAAAAGCAGGACATCGAAATTATAAAGAATGCGGTGATAATTTCACCCGTAAATTCTTAAAAGGTTTAGCTTACACATATAGAGCATAATTTATCGTGGCCGTCGTCTAAGAAGCTATTTAAGTTATTTCTTGCAAAGAAAATAATAAATGTATGACGATTAACGGTTTTAGAATCAATCTTTTTCGTTTCGTTGTAATTTGAATTCATTTTCTCTTGGAAATAAATTCGAATTATTTACATGCTTCCTCGAATATGAAAAGAAAAGCGATATCAAAAGAGGGTAACTTCAAAAGGTAAGTTTGTAACGACCTTTTGAAGTTACCCTCTTCATTTTATTCTTCGTCATGTTGGGAATCGTACTACATGTCTATCAAGCAACAGTATTTTTGCAATATCATCCAATTGGATAAATCCTCATTTAAAAGCGTTTTTAACCTTTGAAAATTAATAGTATTATAATAACAGGTATTATAGTTGTGATTTGTTATATTTAGAACAGGATTCAGTATACGATGGGAGTTATTCGAGAGTTTGGTAAAGCAGTGAATAAGGTTGCCGGTGGAGCGGCAACAGGCGGAATCAAGATCATAAGTAAAGCCGTTTCCTCTAAAAATGAGAAGCTAGGTGAAGATATTAATGCAATGGAGGCAAAATGATGTTAAATAAAAGGCGGACTTTTTGGGGTTGCTATTGGTGATGCGCTTGGAGGTACCACAGAGTTTATGAGTAAGGAAGAAATCATACATAAATATGGAAGGGTGACCGATATTATTGGGGGTGGATGTTGGGACCTCATACCGGGTGAAACAACAGATGATACCGCCATGACGCTTGCCGTTGCAAAGGGAATTATTACGAATTCAAGCGAACCCATTGAAGAAATTGGCAGAGAATTTTTCAAATGGTTTAAGACAAATCCAAAAGATGTTGGCATCACAATTAGAGCGGTTTTTGAAAACTACGAGGAAGACTGGTTCGAGGCTGCAAAAAATGTTCATGATTTACTAGGTGGGAAAAGTGCTGGAAACAATTTATGAAGCAACATTGGATTCGGTACCAGGTTGCAGACCTGATGGATATGTAGTGAATACGATGAGATGGGTGCTTTATTGGTTATTGTATAGCGACACATTTGAAGAAGTGGTTGTTGGAGCTACGAATATGGGAGATGATAGCGATACGATTGCTGCTATTGCAGGGGGGGGCTTAGAGGCATAGAAGTGGGATTTAATGAAATTCCTGAGAAATATATCAATAAATTAGTGGATAGAGAATTGCTAACACAGATGTCAAATGCTCTTTATGACATCCGCGATAATAAATAAAGCGGTTTTGGATAAGAAAAGCACTATTTTAAAAGAATTAGTTTAGGATTGTGGGACTTGCATATTATGTGTAAGTCCCACAATCCTTATCTAAGACATATTTGTTATTTTGTATTATTCTTCTTAGCTGCATTCTCAAGTTGGGACTTCGGTTGTCTTTCCCGCTCTACACCTGTTGAATATCCTTGAGGATTCACTCCACTAAATGCTTTTGCACCACGATTTTTTTTACTCATATGACACCTCCTTACACTAGTATTTACAAAATGCTAAAACTCATTTTGGTTATTTTTGTTAAGTATATTAATGGTTCTTATAACAACTGTATGCAGAAAATATACAGAGTTTTTGTAGCAGTGTAGTCAAATAATAAGAACGTAGAAAATAATAAATACTTAAGAAAAGATTTGAGGATATTAGCTGAAGGATGGTGATCTGTAATGCATAAAGGGGATGAAGTTTATATCACCAGAACAGGTAAATTCTATCACTACTTCGACGATGACTGTCCCACGACCTCACGGATTCTAAAGGGTAAAACTCCAGCAAGAAAAATTAAAGAGGAAGAGGCAATCAAGGGAGGATATACTTTATGCAGACATTGTGCAAAAGAGTATGCCGAAGACTTGGCTGAACGTCGAGGCTGCAGTACAGCGGCTATTTTCTTTTTAGCAGCCGGTATCGGTGCAAGTTTTATTTTGAAAATTTTCATTTAGATGAACGATATTTCCTATTAGCGCTCACAGTTATCTGCTTTTTTGCTACAGAAAGAATTTTAAGAGTATATTAGAGAAAAAACCTCTTCAGTAATGATTAAAAAATATTGTAAAAACATGTCGTAAGTTTGAATTTTCAAAAAATAAGTGAAGAGTAATTAACATGATACAATATGCATAAGGTTAGACATTATTTTGAAAAAATACAAGTGGAATGGGTGATTACTATGTTAGTAGAAGATTTAATACATCAGTTTAAATTGGTAAAGGATAAGAACCCATTAGATGTCAATGAATTGCTAGATTATATCCAAAAAAGCTATATTGATGGGGAATTATGTATTGTTGAATACAAAAAGCTTTTTTTTGAGTTGAACAAACGTGGGGCACAAAAGCCAGATTCATTTTTATACAAGCAGCACCTAAAAGCAAATTAAGTATTTGATAATTAAATTTTGAGATAATTCTAACTTTGTAATTGACAAATCCGGGGTGGTTTAAAACGGCATATTTTGAGAGATAACAAAGCCTATTGTACTGCTCATTTTAAATCAAGATAGTGTTTTTACCGAAAATGGAGTGACTTACGTTTTTGTAAATGAACTATGTTAATATTATGTAAGTAAAATATTATTGCAGATGATTTAGAATAAATATTTTTATTTAGAAACTGAAAAGTTAGTTGTATAAATTGGTCGAGAGACAAAATCGAATAAAACAACAAAACAAGAGTGTGGATATAAATTCACGTTCTTGTTTTGTTGTTTTTTTCTTTTTTAGGCAATCTGAGTGTAAATGTTAATTTTTATTATCAAATATTCATAATGAGTACAAACATTGCGAAGATTTAATAATAATTGATGCTCTTTTTTAGAGGAAAACATAAGTTTAGTAAAAAGGGACAAACTGTATGTGAAGTAAGAAAGGAGATGTGGGATATGACAAAAAAATTTAATAAAGGCAGCCGTAATCAGAATTCACCACAATTACATGGCCAGGCTTCTGTCAGCGGAGACAACAGTAAAGGAAACAAAAGAAACAAAGATCAGAGCGATAAAACAGATGGTGTGTAATGTAAATAAAACAAACCGGTTATATTCAGACCGGTTTGTTTTATTTACAAGGGATGCCAAGCTATTAAATACCCTATGAATTATAGCTATTTATTTGATTGGCTGCGTTAAACAATATTATTGTTTATAAAATGATTTTTGATTTCTACTCGCTCTGGCTTCATGAAACAATTTCCCTCTAGTTTCATGGAGAAAGAGTTAAAATGAGCTGAAAATCAACAATTCTTTCGGTTAAATCCCCCCTCATTCGATTAGTTTTGAATAAAGTTTTTCTGGAAATTATTTTTCTCAAAAAATATTCACTTCAAATAAATAGTTACCCCTCTACACAATTAAAGTATACCATTTGAATGCTAAAACATTACTCATCTTTCCGTATAAGCGTGTATTTGGAAGAAGGGAACGGAAGATATTTTGTGAATTTCTACAAGTTGCTGAAAAATAGGAATAATTTCTTATTTTCTTAAAATTACATTGACACTGATAATCATTTTCACTTATTGTTTATATGCGATTGATAATCAATATCAATTAAAAGTTGCTAGGAGGATATGATATGTCTACTTTAATTAAACCTTTAGTTTCAAATGAAACTTTGCTTTCTATGCAAGAGATTCGAGAGTCCAATGCTAGGTCTTATCCACGAAGACTGCCATTAGCAATCCAAAAAGCAAAAGGTGTCATGATTACAGATATGGATGGCAAACAATATTTTGATTGTTTAGCCGGGGCAGGTACATTAGCTCTTGGTCATAACCATGATGTTGTTCATGAGGCGATTCAAGAGATACTTAATAACTTAATACCATTACATACTCTAGATTTAACAACTCCTGTTAAAGAAGCATTTGTTGATGAAGTATTCGCTAGTCTACCAGAGTCATTTGCTGGTAAAGCGAAAATCCAATTTTGTGGACCTACTGGTGGAGATGCAATTGAAGCAGCTCTTAAGCTTGTCAAAACAGCAACAGGAAATCGTTCCATTTTATCTTTTCAAGGGGGGTATCATGGGTCAACTCACGGAACGTTAAGCATTAGTGGAACTACGAGTCCGAAAAAGCATATTCATGCCCTATTGCCTGATACACATTTCTTACCATATCCATATGAATATCGCTGCCCATTTGGACTTGGGAAGAATGGACATGAATTTATTAGTACATATATTGAAAACACATTAGATGATCCTGAAAGCGGAATTGTCACACCAGCGGGAATTATCGTGGAAATTGTTCAAGGAGAAGGTGGTTCCGTACCGGCACCTATTGAATGGTTAAAGCAATTACGACGTATTACAAAAGAAAGAAACATCCCGCTTATTATTGATGAAGTACAAACAGGTATTGGCCGTACAGGAAAGATGTTTGCATTTGAACATGCTGGTATTGAACCTGATGTACTCGTTTTATCAAAAGCAATTGGAGGAAGCTTACCTTTATCTGTTGTTATTTACGATAAAAAATTAGATAAATGGGAATCTGGTGCACATATCGGAACGTTTCGAGGCAATCAATTAGCAATGGCAACGGGTCGAGCTACTTTACAATATATTAAGGAACATCACTTACCTGAACATGCTCATCAACTAGGGTATTACATGCAAACACAGCTGAAAAAAATTCAGCAGCAAGTAAAATCGATTGGTGATGTACGTGGTCGAGGTTTAATGATTGGTGTGGAAATAGTGGATAAGACTCAAGCACCTAATTCAATCGGGAGTTATCCAGGAGATGGAGAACTTGCAAAAGCTATTCAAAAAGAATGTTTTGATCGCGGTGTCATTTTAGAAGTAGGTGGAAGACACGGAGCCGTGATTCGATTATTACCGCCGTTAATTATGAAAAAAGAACAAATAGATGAAGTGCTTGTTCGTTTTGAAGATGCGATAAAAGCTGCTGAAAAGAAATGGGTGAAATAAATCGTGACAGCATTCAATAAATGGTTTTTATCATCATCCGCAAATAGTATTGATAACTATTATCAGTATATGTCAGAGGTAGTAAAAATAGTGGGTACCCACTACCAAAGCCTTGAAAAACCATATGAATATATTGAGATGGAGGATATTCAAGAGAAGGCTGCTGAATTTGTAAAGCTTGAAAATGAAGGGAAGCTACCAAATGCTATTTTCGAGTCTATACAGAATCTGGTCATGAAGTATTCATTACATATTTCTCATCCTGGTGCTATGGCTCATTTACACTGCCCACCTATGATTCCAGCTCTTGCTGCTGAAGTAATTATTACAGCTCTCAATCAATCGATGGATTCATGGGATCAAAGTCCGGTAGCTACTTATATAGAAGACGGCGTTATTCAGGAAATGATTAAAAAGATTAATTATCCTAAAACTGCTTCTGGAGTGTTCACGAGTGGCGGTACGCAATCCAACTATATGGCCTTGCTGTTAGCGCGTAATGAATATTGCGCTAAGCATTTCTCCATCAATGTGAGTAAGCAAGGATTACCAGCGGAAGCGCAGAAATTTCGAATTTTTTGTTCGGAAAAAGCTCACTTTACCGTACAGCAATCAGCTGCTCAATTAGGTCTTGGTATGCAATCTGTCGTAACAATAAAAACGAATGAACGCTTTGAAATGTGTCCTGAGCATTTATATGAAGAAATCGAAAGAGTAAAAAAGCAAGGGGATATCCCATTCACAGTTGTGGCGACGATAGGAACAACTGATTTTGGAAGTATTGATCCACTTCATGAACTAAGTAAATTAACCGAAAGGGAAAATATATGGCTGCATGCAGATGCGGCGTACGGAGGCGCTTTACTATTCTCGCACTCATATAGTCATCTAGTTTCTCATTTACATAAAGCAGATTCTATTACGATGGACTTTCATAAATGGTTTTATCAGCCAGTTAGCTGTGGCGCATTTTTTGTGAAAAAGGCCTCTATGTTTGAACACATTCAACTGCATGCCGATTATTTAAATCCAGAAGAAGATTCACAGCTTCATTTAGTTGACCGCAGTATTCAAACGACGAAGCGGTTTGATGCTCTTAAATTATGGTTGACATTTCAAGCAGTCGGTAAACAAGAGTTTGGCGACATGATTGATTACACAATTAGAACAGCGAGACAGACAGCTGATTATTTACAAGAGAGAAAAGATATCGAATTGCTGAATACTCCTGAAATGAATGCGATAGTATTTCGTTATCAACCAAACATTCATTACAGAGATAAGCAAAAACAGCGAGTATTTGAAAATACTATCAATCAGTCCATTCAACAGCTTTTCTATGACCAGGGCCGATTGATTATGGCGAAGACAAAGAATCACGGGCAAGTCTACTTGAAACTGACCATGTTAAATCCGTTAATTACATTTGATGAAACGGTTAAACGATTAGATGAAGTGATTAGTCTAGGAAAAGACCTTGAAAAAAAGGAGGAACGATTACGTGAACACGCAACTATCAGCTAGTTTTATTACGATGCAAAACCTAATCAATTGCTATATTCGAGAAACGGGACAAGGGATATGGCGATCTGTAAACGGCATATCTAATGAAGAAGTATTGGTCATTGAATTAAAGAAACAACCAGTGACTCTTTATTTGCCTGTAAAATACCGCTCCGTAACAGGGAGGCACTTATTTAAGCGAGAGTTATGTTATCAAATCCATCATCAAGAAATGAAGGAACTTGATATGGTTACACTTCTCTCACTGTTCATGAAAGAAGTAACGGATGATTTGTTACAAGTTAATGATTTCATCGTACGTGTTCTTTTAAGTTATGAAAATATGAATCTATTTATTGAAAGAAGGAAACATGAACTAGAAGAATGCTACAAATGGGATAAAACATTTTTACAGTCAGAGCAATCTTTATTAATTGGTCATCAGCTTCATCCAACACCAAAAAGTCGTCAAGGTATTTTACCTGAAGAAGAATTTATATTTGCTCCGGAATTAAAAGGGAATTTTCAGCTTCATTATTTTAGAGCGCATCGTTCAATTGTTAAAGAACAATCGGCTTATAGTCAGTCAGCTACAAATATAATAAAGAAGCAATTAATACAAGATAAAACAATATCAAGGGAATTCACCTTGAAATATTGTCAAGATGATGAATATACGCTCATACCGATGCATCCACTTCAAGCACGCTTTTTACTAGGGAAAGAAGAAGTGACTAATTGGATACATAAAGAGCAGCTTACTTATTTAGGTCCGCAGGGTGGACTCTTTTATCCAACATCGTCTGTGCGTACAGTATATAGTCCTGATGCGGATGTGATGTATAAATTCTCGATTCCTGTAAAAATCACAAATTCTTTACGTGTAAATAAAGTGAAGGAATTGAATCGTGGTGTGGAGGTAGCACGATTACTACAAGCAAGTTTGGAAAGTGAATTACACGCTCAATATCCTGCTTTTCAGTTTGTTAAAGACCCCGCTTTTGTCATGTTAGGCGATGAGGAACTTGGATTTGAAGTGATGATTCGTGACAATCCGTTTAAAGAAGAAGGATACAATACGACTCTTCTAGCCAGCTTATGTCAAGACCATGTATTTAATGAAGCATCACAACTCACGAACATTATTCGGAACATTTGTAATAATAACAATCTTACTACTGAACAAGCGAGTGAGATTTGGTTTAAACGTTACATTGATATCACGTTAAAACCAATGCTGTGGTTATATACACAGAAAGGAATTGCTTTAGAAGCACATCAACAAAACTCGATTATTCACTTAGATCAAGATGGCTATCCGTCAATATTTTATTATCGGGATAATCAAGGCTACTATTTTATGAAATCAAAAGAAGCAGCGTTGCGTGAGTTGCTGCCAACATTGAATCGAGAAAGTGATACCGTATGTGAAGATGGGGTTGCCGAGGAGCGTTTCCGTTATTATGTATTTTTTAATCATATATTTGGGCTCATTAATGCATTTGGAGTAAGTAATCTTATCGATGAAAGGAAGTTATTGACCCTTTTACGAGAAGAACTTACACCATATCTATTACAAGATCATACGCAGCTTGTCACTTCACTGCTTGAACATAAGGAGCTTCCTTGCAAAGCTAATTTCTTAACACGTGTTCATGATATGGATGAATTAGTAGGAGCTCTAGAAACTCAATCCGTTTATGTAAACATAGATAATCCATTATATAAAGCAGTAGGTGTGAACCAATGAAAATGGGGTTACAAACTAATTACCCGTTTACAATTTACGACTCTCGGGTGAAGAAAGAGCTTACATTCCGTCCGGTTTCTTTAAAAGAGGATTTTGACCATTTACATAGATGGATGAATGAGCCGCATGTCATTCCTTATTGGAATTTAAATATTGATAGAGATGCTTATATGCGGCATTTGCAAACATTTTTAACGGATGCTCATCAACAATTACTAATAGGTGAAATGAACGGAGTGCCGATGAGTTATTGGGAATCGTATACAGTGGAAGGAGATATCATTAGCAAATATTATTCAAACGATCCAGGTGATCAAGGTATTCACTTATTAATTGGAGAACCTGCCTACTTAGGAAAGGGATATATCTATCCATTGCTTTTAAGTATTTTAAAGAGAAAATTTGAAATGGTTGAGACGAAAAAAGTTGTAGCAGAACCGGATATCTGTAATGAAAAAATGATAGCAGTATTTAAAAAATGTGGTTTTCAGCCTATTAAAGAAGTGAAATTACCAGATAAGACGGGCTTATTGCTTAGCTGTGAAAGAGAAGTATTTGAAAGAAGGTGGAGTCAATGGAACAACGGAACATTTTAGACATTATTGGCGTAGGGGTTGGACCATTTAATTTAGGATTAGCAGCATTGCTTGAAAAAACGGAATGTACATATATGTGCTTTGAACAAAAGCCACAATTCAATTGGCATCCTGGTATGCTCCTTGAAGGAACGACCTTACAAGTTCCATTTATGGCTGATATGGTAACAATGGTGGACCCGACAAGTCCCTATAGTTTTTTAAATTATTTGCATGAAAATAAACGGTTGTATCAGTTTTACTTTTTTGAAAAATTTCAAATTCCACGTAATGAATATAATCACTATTGTCAATGGGTCGCAAATCGTTTAAGAGGTTTGAAGTTTAGCAGTGAAGTTACAAACATTACGCTTCATACAGAAGAAGATACTTATTATGAAGTAACCGTTCAACATGAAGAAAGCGTTAAAACACACTACAGTCGTCACATCGTAATGGGGATTGGAACGAAACCCATTTTTCCAAAGGACTTTCAGTCGATGTATAGTGATCAATTATATCATTCCGCTCACTATAAAATGAAACGCGAACAAACATTGAAAGCAAAAAGTATTACAGTTGTCGGCTCAGGTCAAAGTGCAGCTGAAATTGTATACGATTTATTACAACAGCAGCAGGATCAAAAATATGAGTTGAGTTGGTACACGCGTTCTAAAGGGTTTTATCCAATGGAATATTCAAAACTTGGCTTAGAACATTTTTCGCCGGATTATACACGCTACTTTTATCATTTAGAGCCTGAAAAGAAGCAACAAGTACTACAAAACCAAGCGCTGCTTTATAAAGGAATTAGTGTCCAAACAATTAACGATATTTATGAACTATTGTATGAGCGAACAATTGGTGGAGAAAAAACACCAATCAAAATTCAAGCGTTAACCGAATTATCGAATATTGAAAGAAAAGAAGACGGCCAACGATTAACCTTGTATCAATATGAACAAGGGGTATACCAGCAAACGATAAGTGATGTAGTGATTTTAGCAACTGGTTATCAAAGCTCATTACCTTCCTTTTTAGAAGGAATGAAACAGTATGTAAAGTTTGATGACCAAGGACAGCTAGAAATAGATGAACAATATAAAGTTAAAACGACAGTTGATGGAGCTTCATTATTTATTCAAAATGGTGAACTTCATACACATGGAGTAGGAGCGCCTGACTTAGGGCTTGGTGCTTATCGAAATGCAGCGATTATTAATCAAATTGCTGGAAAAGAAGTGTATAAACTGTATAAAAGAAATATCTTTCAGCAGTTCGGATTTTAATACATGATGACTCGCAATCAATTTGTCTTTGTATGTTTGTTTCTAACGATGCTGTCTGAGGTGTTATTATCGCCATTTTATCCGCAGTATTTTTCAGAGGCATTTGGCGTACAAGGAGTAGAGATGACTTCTATTTTTATCATTTGCTGTCGACTTGTTGTCATCATTATGACACCCTTTTGGGGAGTTATATTAAAGAAGTGGTCCATGCGACAAGTTGTAATAGGTTCTCTTTTTATGACAGCTGTTTTTAAAGTCATTCTGAGTGAAAGTACAACATTTCTAAGCTTTTTAATAACATCGCTTTTATTGCTTGTATTTCAAAGCAGTTTATATCTATTGTATCCCTACTTAGTTGAAAGTATGGAACAACAAGAGGAAAAAGCGAAAAAAACAACGATTTATATGCTCGTCATACATACAGCCATCATTGTTTCAAGTTTATTAGGAAGCTTCGTCATTACATGGGAAATGCCCCTTAAAGTATATCTCATATTTGCTTGTATGGACCTTACTCTAATGGTCATTTTACTAGCGACAAAACTGTTGTCACCTGATGCGGTAAAGAAAGATCAACCAATACATATAAAAGTTAAAAAGCAGCCTATTTACTTTTATATGATAGCTACCTTTTTCTTTCATCTTGGTCATAATGTGATTCGCCCCTACTTCACCTTGTTTGTGGAGGATAGATACGAAGTAGGTAATCAAATGAATGCTTTACTCTATGTTATGCCAAGTATGATGGCTATTATATTTAAGCTTTGTGTACCAATCCGTGTATTTAGAGGTCAAGATACACTGCTGTTGTATATAGTAACGATTCTTAGTGCGTGTTCATTAACTATGCAAGCGTCTATTGATAGTTTAGGGATATTTATTATAAGCCGGATTGTGTATGGGGGCTGCTTTTACCTTAGTATGGTTGTATTAGATATTTATTTATTTCGACAATTCCATGAAGCGGCCACTTATTATTATAGTTGGTTAATTGCTGTACAAAATGTGGCACTGCTCTTTGTTCCTTTGTTGGCGTTAATGGTGAGTAAAGTAAGTTTATACGTCCCTTTGCTATGCGGTGCCATTTTATTAGTAGCAGCAATCATTGCGATAACAATTCATAACAAACCAGTAGTGCTTTATAAGAAGGTAAAGGAGAATGAAGGATGAAAATTGTAGAAACAGATCTATCCAAGTTTACAAAACAATCGTGGGAAAAAGTGAATCAACAGCTGCTTGCAAAAATGCTTCAAGAGTTTATGTATGAACATATTATTGAACCAACGGAAATACAAAAATTATCACAGGCTACCTTGTATCAATGGAAAGATAAAAAAGGAGTAACTTATACGTACCAAGCAAAAGAAAGGCTATTTGATAGCTATCATGTTATAGCGAATACGATAAAAGTAACGTTTGAAAACCAAGAAATCACAGTTTCTAAAGCGCTGCAGTTACTCATCGGATTGTCCGAAGAAGAAGCAATGACAAGCCCTACAGCAGGACATTTAGCGAAAGAATATTTTCATACGTTAGTTGCTGATTTATATTTGCAAAATCAAAAATCGGCAGATGAGCTTTCTACAATGGATTACGCTGAATTGGAAGGGGAGATGACGGGGCATCCGTGGATTACATATAATAAGGGAAGAATTGGTTTTGGATTTGATGACTATGTGAGATTTGCTCCAGAACAAAAAAATCCTATTCAGCTCTCATGGATTGCTGTTGCTAAACAAGTATGTTCATTTCATTCGGTAGCCGCGTTGTCATTTGAAAAAATGATAAATCAAGAACTGAGCGAAGCCACACGGAAATCATTCACTAATAGATTGAAAGAACGTCAATTAACATGTAGTGATTATTATTATTTACCTGTTCATGAATGGCAATGGTTAAATGTCATCGTTCCCCTCTTTGCGGAGTATATTGCGAATGACTTTATCGTTCCGCTTGGAGAAGGTGAAGATAGCTATTTACCACAGCAGTCTATTCGAACATTTGTAAATACGACTTATCCAGAAAAGTTTCATGTAAAGCTTCCGATGAGTATATTAAATACACTTGTTTATCGAGGGTTGCCTAGTGAACGATGCATTATAGCCCCTCAAGTAACGGAATATATTAAAGGCATTCGAGATCAAGATACTTTTTTAAGAGATACGTGTAAGATAGGACTACTCGGTGAAGTGGCAGCGTTAAACGTAAATCACCCTACGTTTACCAATATTCAAAATGCCCCTTATCAATATTTAGAAATGCTTGGCGTGGTATGGAGAGAAAGTGTCTACGAAGAGCTAGAAGAAGGAGAACAAGCCCTTACATTAGCTGCTTTATTGCATCTCGATTATTCCGGGAAGGCGCTTGTGTCAACCTATATACAAAAATCTGGCTTAACACCGAGAGAGTGGATTTCTGCATTAATGAATGCTGTATTACCTCCGCTATTGCATTATCTATATCAATATGGAACAGTATTTTCACCGCATGGCCAAAATACCGTGCTTGTATTAAACAATTTTAAACCGGTTCGAATTATTATGAAAGACTTTGTAGATGATGTAAATATCAGTGATCAACCGTTTGATGAGTTACAATCATTATCTCAAGAGTTAAAAACTGTATTAAGAAGTGAGGAACCAGAAGGGTTAACACAGTTTATTTTAACCGGTTTATTTATTTGTCATTTCCGTTATTTAGCAACGATTTTAGAAGAACATGAAGGGGTTACGGAACAGGAGTTTTGGAGTACTGTGCGGAATGAAATTTTGCATTATCAATCACAACATCCGCAGTTACACGATCGATTTAAACTATTTGATTTATTGCGTCCTAGAGTAACAAAATTAACGTTAAACCGAAATCGCATGTTTGATTACGGATATGCGGATGACGGAGACCGCCCGCATGCAAGTGAATATGGAACAGTAAGAAATGCATTACACGAGGTTTGTGAATTCGCCAAGTAATCCGATTGTTTTAATATTATCAATTTAGCAGATTGATTTTTAGTTTAATTAAAATTGTTTTACAAGGGGCTTTTAAGTCATTTTTTCATGACTTGGGAGCTCTTTTTTGTATAGGTTCCTTCACTATCTTTCAAGTCAAGTATATTCATAGTAAAAGATTTTATTAGTTATTTTTCGACATAATTCAACATCTCTAGAACATGTTTCTGTGTGTGTTTTGTAAACTTTTGTAATGTATTTGTTATGTGAATCAAATACGGGTGTTACTTTAACGTGGTAATATGTGAAAAAAGAGGGTTCGGGGGAAATAATATGAAAAAAATTATCGCAGCATTTGTTGTGACGGGGTTGATGCTTTCAAACCCGATCGTGAGTGAAGCGGCATTAGGGGATAGAACACTAAAAAGTGGAATGACTCATACTGAAGTGAAACAATTACAACAAGTTTTAAAAAGCAAAGGCTACTTTACAAATAAAAAAACGACTACTTATTTTGGAACAGTTACAAAAAAAGCAGTAGTGAAGTTCCAAAAAGCTAAAGGTTTAAAAGCGGATGGCATTGTAGGTGCTAAAACATATAAAGCGTTAGGTATTAAAAAGCGAACAGTAAAAGCTGCTAGCGTGGGAGTAAGTTCTTCGGCCGAGCTGGTGAAAGAGGCTAAAAAATATTTAAATGTACCGTATGTCTGGGGAGGGAGCACACCAAAAGGATTTGATTGTAGTGGGTTTCTAACCTATGTATTTAAAGAAAGTTCAAACACTACTCTCCCAAGAACCGTTGCAGAGATTTATAAAAAGGGAACAAAGGTTTCGACTCCAAAAGTTGGCGATGTAGTTTTCTTTGAAACGTATAAACCAGGTGCTTCACATGCGGGTATATATATAGGAAATGGTCAATTTATTCATAGTTCTTCATCAAAAGGTGTGAGTATTACCTCTATGAATAATAGTTATTGGAAAGAAAGATATTTAGGAGCTAAAAGAATGTAGTAGTGAAAAAGCTGATTGTATGATCAGCTTTTTTGTTGTTTAAGAATAATTAAGTTATTTTAAGTGTGGTAATAAAGTTATTATAAAAGGAGTTGTGTCCGATTGAATATTTATTCAATCGGACACAACTTTTTTAATTATCTAGGCCTGTGGATTAGAAATGATAGGAAAGGAAAAACTACACCTATTCAAATCTCGGTATTTGGTGAGTCTGAAAGTGATCCGAAAACACTGCTTATGAAGGCAAGCCAGTTGTCTGGACTAATTACAATACTCCAAGTATGAGTGCTTTTCTAATTTAGTGAAGGAGATGTTTGAATATGACAAAGAAAAGCCATTTAAGTAAGGCTTTTGATACCCTTAGTGATAACAGACAGGAGGAAACGAAAGTAAAACAAACACAAGAAACTAAACAGATCACAAGTGAAGAAACAGTTATTGAGAATACGAATGCAGAACAGCAAGAAGCCATCCAAGAAGCTATTAATGGGGAGAGTACGCCGTAAACAACAGAAGAGGTGTATAAAAACATCTACTATGGTAAAAGAAGTGACAGAACACCTTTTCTCGTCAATCCAAGAGTGTGAAATTGAAATAAAAACAAAAGGAGTGATTTTATGGAAGAGACTAAATTGGATTTGAAGGTTCTTTCTATTTTAGAAGATAAAATTCAACTAATAAAAACGGAAAAGGGGGCTATTTATTTAGTCGGACCAATCAAACTACCTGTTAATTTGTACGGAGAAACTGTTGAATTTAAATGGTATTGCTGGCTGAATTGTGATGAAGTAACAGAGAATTTTGAAAGAATTATTAATAAGTTATCCTCTATCAATTTAGCTGAATTCCAACAATCGAGTGTCCTCGTCTATGGCGACTTTCAATACGGCGATGATGCAATTATTCGTATGCATTCGATTTGTCATACAGGAGATATATTTGGAAGCAAACGGTGTGATTGTGGGTTTCAATTAAAACAATCGATGAAAATGATTGTTGAACATGGCACGGGTGCATTATTTTATTTAGCCAATCATGAAGGAAGGGGCATTGGCTTGTTCAGTAAAGCAATGGCCTATATCCTTCAGGAAAATGGTTATGACACAGTAGATGCAAATCAAGCGCTTGGTTTTGTCGATGATTCAAGAAATTATAGGGATGCTATACAAGTTTTAAAAGCATTAAGAAGCAAACCTGTTACTCTTATAACCAACAACCCTAAAAAATTTGACGCTCTAAAAAACTCTGGTTTACCTGTATCAGGGAGAGAAGCGTTATGGGGTGATGTATCGGAGTATAATGAAAAATACCTTGAAACAAAAATAAATCGGTCCGGTCACATGAGAGATGAGGATACTTGTTGCAATGACTAGTCATCAATTCTATACACCTTACATAATGCGGAGGCAATGAAAGGTCAGACAGATCCCAATTCTGTTGTTGTTTCAGGGAATGGTGTTAAAAATACTTGAGGATGCAGGAATTGACGTGATTATTGGTGTTAAGTGAGCAGAATCTATTGACTCATTTATTATAGGAACAAAAAGTAACATAAAGAAATGTATATAGTAAAGGACCAAGATTTCAATAAGATTCATTGAGCTTATAACAGTTTGAACGATTAAGTCTAGTATAGAGTAACTGGATAGTGGAAAAATCTTTATTTGAGTCCAGGTCATTAACCCTGATTAATTGTATTTAGGTGTCATTTTTTTAAAAATTACAAGGAAACGCAAGAAGGTAACAAACCTTGATATAAAGGAATTTTCAGTAACATCCAGGTACTAGAAAAACAGATACTAGCAAACTTCAAAACCGTTTGTGACCTGCGTGCTAGGTCAGCTAAGTTCGATTCTTAGGCGGTTCCATCAAAAACATTAATATCACAATCTTTATAAGGATTTAAGCAAAAAATAGTAAACATTCATTACATAAATTAGACCGTGTGGGCAATTAAAAAAGACTGTCAACCTCCTTTCTATGTGGCTTTATCACTATATTGCAAGGAGGTTTTTATATGGCTAATCGAAAAAAAGGATGTAAAGATAATATCAATATTGCGAAATTTATAAAAATACAGATCAAAACCAAGCTTGTAACTTCAATTTATAGTTTTAAAAAGCGCGATGTGTAAATAATAGCCGTTTTCAGGATATCTGTATACAGCTAGATTCTGACCTGTTTATTTGCAGCGGTGGGAAAATTCAAAAATATTATCGGGAAAATCATCAAAGTAAGCAGGGAAAAAAGCCTATGAGAGTGAAACAATTAAACAGCTAATTAGAATAGAAGAAGCAGAGGAACAGTTCTTTTGATATATCATAAATCAGTTGTATATAAAAAATCCATGCGGTAAGTTCTAAGCCCCACATGGATTTTTAGTTTTCTATTTTAAAGCTTTGCATGATTAGCCCCTGCTTTTATAGGCTTTCTTAACAATTTAGGTTTAGCATTTACAAGAGCAATGCTCATGACAATTAAAATCAAGCCTATTAATAGATAAACGGTAAATGGTTCATTAAAAAAGAGGATGCTGGTAACCAATGCAACGAATGGAATGAAAAACGTATAAGATGCCACTTTGCTTGCATCTCCTGAATTTACAAGATGGAAGAAAGCCAACCAGCCTGCTGCAATAACAAAGACAGATATAAAAGCTAAATCCAACAAATATGGTGCAGACCAAACGATGCTGGACCAGTTCTCCACTTTAGAACCAATCACTGTCATAAAAAGTCCGCCGACAATAAGCTGAATTGTAGTCAGCCAGATGGAATCTACTCTATTCCCTGCTTTTTTTACGATTACTGTCCCGATTGCCCAGCTAACGGCACAGCTCAGGGCGAGTATAATTCCTATGACGGAGAGATCACCGGATAGCCCTTTGATACTTACCGTCGCAACACCGGCAAACCCAAGAAATAAACCCAAGACTTTTCCTTTAAACATGGCTTCACCAAGCCACAGCCAGGCAAAAATACTAAGAAGCACGGGCTGAAGGAAAACGATGACTGAAAACAGTCCGGCAGGCAAATAGCCCAATCCTATAGTTTGCAGGCCGTAAAACAAGATAATGTTAAATAAAGAGGAAATAAGATAAATATGCCATGTATCCTTTAAGCGAATCTGTTTATATCTTGGAATGGCAATTAACAGCAATAAAACTCCACCTATTAATGTTCGAATTCCGGCAAACAGCACCGGTGGAGTATAAGAAAGGGCAAATTTGGACAAAGGCCAATTTACTCCCCAAACTATGATTAAAAATACGAGCAGGAAAGCGGTGCGCTTTTGAAAAAGTCGTTCCATAAATCATGTATCACTCCTTGTTATAGCTTGCTGTACTATGATAAGGTATCTGGTAAAATAAATAAAATGAATGTTTTTTATAAGGAGTATAAGTATTTAGTTATGACTATTACACAGCTTCAAGTATTTGCAAAAACTGTTGAAATGGGAAGTTTTACGAAAGCAGCGCAAGCACTCAATATGACACAGCCGGCTGTCAGCCATGCTATATCCAGTATTGAAGCAGAACTGGGCGTCACACTATTCATTCGTGACCGCCGGAAAGGGTTAATTCTTACGGATATAGGAAAACGGATTATTATTCATACTCGAGAGGTATTGAAAGGGATAGAAAAGATTGAACAAGAGGCAGCTGTTGAAAAAGGACTTGAGGTAGGAACCATTCGTATTGGCAGCTTCCCTAGCGCCTCGGCGTATTTCCTTCCAAAAATTATCAGTAATCTAAAACAAAAATACCCGAAATTAGAGCTTCTTCTGTATGAAGGAACACTTGAGGAAGTAAACGAATGGTTATTGTCACGTGTTATCGATATTGGAATTGTCATGCTTCCAAATGAAGGAATGGATATTATTCCACTGGTTAAGAACGAAATGTTTGTGGCACTAAGGGATGATCATCCGCTTCATTCGAAAGCATCCATTACAATCAAGGATCTGGAGAACGAACCATTAATTATCTTTAAAGGAGGATACGAATCGCCTATTATCGAGATGTTTAATCATGCCAATACAGAGCTTACAATCGAGTTTACCGTTTCCAACGTAAGCACATCATTAAACATGATACAGGAAGGATTGGGTCTGACCATTTTATCTGAGCTGTCATTATTAAGCCTGCCTCCTAATGTTCAAATCCGGAACCTGAATCCGCCGGTTTGGAGGGATATTGGTCTGGCTGTCCCTTCGTTAAAGGAATCCTCACCTGCTGTGCAAGTGTTTATTCCGATGGTGCAGGAGCTGTTTTATGGAAAAGATGAAGGGAACTTAATCGATTAGTATAGGGGGTTTAGCACAAGGGGAGAGGGGAGTTTGTCTATGTATGCCCATAATACTGAAAGGGCAATTATATTGGATGAATAAAGCAGACACCATATCTATTGTCTTCTATAAAGAAAAACGACCGGTTACGATTATGTAACCGGTCGTTTTTTACATTTAAAAGTAAAACAATTAAATAGATAAATAGAATAGAAGAAGCAGGAGAACGGTTTCTTTCATATCTTTTCGAGCTGAATGTTTGGAAAAATAAATTACTCCAAAAGAATGGAGGTTTTGTTTTATTACTTAAATCCCGCTACTGGATGAGGGATATAGGGTTCCTCAAGTTTTTGAATCTCTTCAGGCATTAATTTAATCTCCAAAGCAGCGACAGCATCTGTTAAATGATGGAGTTTGGTTGCTCCGATAATAGGGGCAGTTACCGGCTGTTTTTGCAAAATCCATGCTAAAGCAATTTGAGCCCGTGGAACTTCCCGCTTTTCAGCGATTTCTTTAACGGCTTCCACGACTTTTCGGTCAGCTTCGACTGTCGCTGTATAAAGCGTTTTGCCAAATTCATCGCGTTCTGAACGTGTGCTTGTCTCTTCCCAATCTCTCGTCAGTCGTCCGCGCGCCAAAGGACTCCACGGAATTGCGCCAATTTTCTCTTCACGGCAAAAAGGAAGCATTTCTCGTTCTTCTTCCCGATATAACAAATTCAAGTGATTTTGCATACTCACAAACCGCGTCCAGCCATGGCGCTCTGCTGTGTAAAGAGCTTTTTGAAATTGCCATGTATACATGGAGGAAGCACCAATATAACGAGCTTTGCCTGCTTTGACAACATCGTGAAGGGCTTCCATCGTTTCTTCAATCGGTGTGTTATAGTCCCATCGATGTATTTGATAAAGATCCACATAATCCGTTTTTAGCCGACGAAGACTGTGGTCGATTTCTGTCATAATTGCTTTGCGTGATAACCCGGAACCATTTGGCCTCTTACGCATCGTCCCGTGGACCTTAGTAGCAATGACGATTTCATCGCGATTTGCATATTCCTTCAATGCTCTGCCTACAATCTCTTCACTCGTTCCTCCTTGATAAATATTAGCCGTATCAAAAAAATTAATCCCCAGCTCAAGAGCCTTCTTAATAAATGGACGGCTTTGTTCTTCATTCAGTGTCCACGTATGAACACCGCTTTTTGGATCGCCGTAACTCATACACCCAAGCGCAATCCGCGAAACGTCCATCCCTGTATTCCCAAGCTTCACATACTCCATGACTCAACCTTCTCTCTATCAAATTTATATTGTTGATGATTCAGGAAAGCTGTATGATTATATCTTGGTTAGTTGTTATATCCTTCCATTTGGAATTATATCATAATCAATTTATGTATAGAAATTTTTGACCTGAACCAACCATGAATACTGCCGGCCAATCAATGGCATTACCTGATTATAAGTTATTAGATGGGGGTTCAAGTGGGAAGTGAATAGAACTTTTTGAGTAATCCTGCAATTTATTTTTTGTCATTAGTGTAGTTAGTAGCTGTTTGGATAAGGTGATTCGTTTCTCTAACCTCTATACTGCCAGAACCAATGTTCATACTAATTCTTAAAAATATGGCTTTGAATTGAAGCTTTGTCTGCACAAAGATTCCTGTGATATATGATAAAAAATAGACTAAACGGTAAAAACCGATCAGTCTATAAATAATTATCTTATTAGAAGTGACTAGCATATAGGTGGATGGTAATTAAATTATTACGGGGAAGTGTATTATCTTTCAGCTACTTTATTCAAAAACTGTAGAGTACGTTGGTTTTTTGTATTTTGAAAGATTTCACTAGGAGTCCCTTTCTCTACAACAACCCCTTGATCCATGAATATAACTTGGTCTGCTACCTCTCGAGCGAAATTCATTTCGTGCGTAACGATTACCTGTGTCATATTTTCTTTGGCTAAATCCTTAATAACTTTTAATACTTCTCCGACAAGCTCTGGATCTAACGCAGAAGTAGGTTCATCAAACAGCAAAACTTCAGGTTCCATTGCCATGGCTCGAGCGATACCAACACGTTGTTGTTGGCCTCCAGATAATTGATGAGGATACATGTCAGCCCTATCCCCTAAGCCAACCTTTTCGAGAAGGGCCCTTGCCTTTTTTTCTGCTTCAGCTTTTGTTTTTTTTAAAACAATAATCTGACCTTCTATTATATTTTCAAGTGCAGTCAGGTGTGGAAATAGATTGTAACCTTGGAAAACCATACCCGTACTTTTTCGAAAAGAGACAATTTCTGTAGAGGTCAATTTTGTGCTTTTATCAAAATGAATCGATTTATTTCCAAGTTCAATGGTTCCTTGAGTTGGAATTTCTAATAGGTTTAAGCATCGAAGTAAAGTGGTCTTCCCTGAACCTGAAGGACCGATAATAACAGCCGTTTCTCCCCTTGGAATCAATAAGTCGATTCCTTTTAACACTTCAAGCTGATCGAACCATTTATGCAGATTGCTGATTTGAATCATATTTTCACCTCCATCACTTCGCTATACCTTTATCATATCTAAGTTCTAACTTTTCTTGGAAATAAGAAAGTACTGTGCTAAAAATAAGATAAATAAAGGCAACCTCAATATAAATCCAAAGAGGCTCATATGTTACTGATGCAATTTGTTGTCCCTTTTGAAATAGTTCAGTAACCGTAATAGTCGCTGCTAGGGAAGTGTCCTTTACCAGGCTGATAAAGGAGTTTCCTAATGGCGGTAACGTAACTCGAATAGATTGAGGAATGATGATTCGTCTCATGGCCTGGGATTTCGTCATCCCTATAGAAAAAGCCGCTTCCCACTGTCCTTTTGGAATGGAAAGAATAGCTGCTCTAATAATTTCTGAACTGTAAGCTCCTTTATTTAATGTAAAGGCTATGACAGCTGCTGGAAAAGGATCTAGTGTAATCCCAAAACTAGGTAAACCATAAAACAATATAAAAATCTGAACTAACAGTGGAGTTCCTCGGAATATCCAAACATAAAATTTAGCAAGTACAATCAATACCTTAACACTTGATAATCGTGCAAGTGCGATTAAGAGGGCAAGTATAAGTCCTAAAACAAAGGTGATGATTGTTAAGGGAATCGTAAACTGAATTCCAGCTTTTAATATAGGAAAAAAGGAGTCAATGAGAATTCCTATAATCCGGTCTATGCGTTCTTGATTTGAAAACATATTCATCCATTCCTTTACTTGGATACGTCCTCATTAAACCATTTTTTCGATATTTCTAAGTACGTGCCGTCTTCTTTCATTTCAGCAAGAGCTCCATTTACTGCCTCAACAAGTTCTGTAGATCCTTTTCTGAAAAGAAAACCATTACTTGACGCATCTGCTTCTTTAAAAACTACTTTAATGGGTAATTCTGGACGTTGTTTTTTTAAATCAAGATAAGAAAGGCTATCATTGATAGTAGCATCAATCCGTTTTGAAGTTATAAGATCAACGGCTTGATTAAAGCCTTCAACAACTGTATTTGTTGCACCATGATCTTCAGCAATTTTTCGATAATTACTTTCTAACGATTGCCCTACTTTTTTACCATTTAAATCATCGAGTGTTTTAATGTCATTATTATCCTCATGAACAATAAGAACAGCTCTTGAAACAATATAAGGGTCTGACATATCATATTTTTCTAAACGATCATCACGAATTGCTACCTCATTGGCTACCATATCATATCGTTTAGCATCAAGACCGGCAATCATACCATCCCACTTTGTTTCAACAAAAACTGGCTTAATGTCTAGTCTTTTAAATACTTCTTCAGCAATCTCAATATCGAAGCCTGTTAATTTTCCAGACTCATTATGGAAGGTAAAAGGAGCATATGTCCCTTCTGTCCCAATTGTAATCTCGCCTTTTTCTTTAATTTCTTCGTAAAGATTCTTACTTTCAGCATTTTCGGAATTGGGCTTATTACCGCAAGCACCAAGAGCTATTGTAATAAGGAGGGTAAGTAAAATAAATGCTACCTTCTTCATACTACATTCATCTCCTTTGAGTTTTATAGGTTTTATCATATAGATATCTTGGAATAATATACGATGTTATTATTGTCAATTTTAAATAGATGTTATTAGAATTTTTAACATTATGTAGAATTTAAATAAAGGTTGATAAAAGACGGTTTCAGGTTTAGAAATTCAAGGAGAAATGAAGAAAGATAAAAAAGGACGGTGCTGCAAATGATGAAACGATGTATGTGGGTAAAAACTACAGAGCCTCTATATGTGGAATATCATGATAAAGAATGGGGGGTGCCTGTTTATGATGATAGGATATTATTTGAAATGCTATGCTTAGAAGGAGCACAAGCTGGACTCAGTTGGTGGACAGTTTTGCAAAAAAGGGAAAATTATCGAAATGCTTTTGATCAATTTGAAGCGGAGAAAATTATTCAATATACAGACGAAAAATTACAATCATTAATAGAAAATCAGGGGATTATTCGCAATAAAATGAAAATTTATAGCGTTGTAACGAATGCAAAGGCATTCTTAAAAATTCAACAAGAATATGGTTCATTTTCTAGTTATATATGGGGTTTTGTAGATAATAAGCCGATCATAAACAATTGGGAGACAGTAAAGGATGTACCTACTTCAAACGAAATAAGTGACAAAATGAGCAAACAGTTAAAAAGAGATGGATTTAAATTTGTAGGAAGTACTATTTGTTATTCCTATATGCAAGCAGTGGGTATGGTGAATGATCATACTTTGGAATGTTTCTGTCACCCTTCGCGGTAAAAAACACTACCTTAGATTTCAAAGCTCTATGTAATGATTTGGATTCAATAATATAAATAAGAAGGCTATCATTTTCATCTTACTTAAAAACTAAGCATTCTTATTTGATAAACAATGACATCAATGTAGGCTTTTGTTCATACTATATTTTTGAGGTGAAAAAAATGGCAAGAGCAAGCTACCGAAGTTCAGACATCGACTTAATGGCAAGAATGATGAGAGCAGAAGCCGAAGGTGAAGGAAAACAAGGGATGTTATATGTTGGAAATGTAATTGTAAATCGTCTTGTAGCTAATTGTTTAGACTTTAAAGGTTTAAGAACAATTCCACAAGTCATTTATCAAGTACAAGGAGGAAATTATTCTTTTGAAGCTGTTCAAAAAGGGAATGTATTTTATCAAAGAGCGCGAGGTATTGAAAAAAGATTAGCAAAACAGAATTTGGATTATTGGAGAGATCACCCAGGGAAATATGCCCTCTGGTATTTTAATCCATATGCTCCGTGCCCTCCAACATGGTACGGTCAACCTTTTGCTGGTCAATTTAAAAATCATTGTTATTATGAACCAAAACCTGGAACATGTGATAGTGTTTATAGAGGTTAGGTTGTCTAGAAGCTATTATTAATTCTGGAAATGTATTATACTTTTGTCTTTTTAGTACTGCGAATACGAAATTTTTGGTTGTAGGCTGGTAGCCACTATTCATAAAACATAAAAAGGGAATTTCCTGATTTAGCAGGGGTTCCCTTTTTTTATATAGTAAGGATTGTTGGAGTTTATTAAAAGAAAGGTAGTAGTATAATAATGAATACAGGAATTTGAACATTTTAAAATTAAATAGTTTGAATTCAAAAGGCATCAAAAAATATTTGATGCCTTTTGATAATGGATAGAATTATATATCAGCCCACAGAGAAAGGAACCTTTTTTATGAAACAACTTTGGTATGGTGGAAAAATTTATACAATGGAGAAAGAAAATGAAACTGTAGAGGCGGTCCTTGTTGAAGATGACAAAATTATCGCAGTAGGAACACTCCATGAGCTAAGTGCACAGGCAGATGAGAAGGTCAATCTACAAGGTGCTGTCATGTATCCAGGTTTTGTTGATAGCCATCTTCATATGATATTTCAAGGCGAAAAGTTAACCCGATTAGACTTAACAAAGGCTGCTTCAGCTGAAGAAATGTTAGAAATGGTAAAAGAAGCAGCTAAAACTACACCTTCTGATCAATGGTTATTTGGCGAAGGATGGAACGAAAATAATTTTGCTGATCAACGAATTCCAACAAAAGAGGAGCTAGATGCAATTCGTAAAGAACCGATTCTTTTAACAAGAGTTTGCCATCATGTGATTTTAGGGAATACAGCAGCACTTGAAGCAGGCCGCATCTTTGAAAATAGCGAATCCCCGGCAGGCGGTGAAATTGGACGAAATGCTGAGGGGCGATTAAATGGCCTTTTATACGACCTAGCCATGAATGCGGTAACTGATGCCATACCAAAAGAAGGTGAGGCGTATATCGAGTCTTTAACTGATTCTCTTAATCTTGCCATTGATGATATGCTTTCATATGGTTTAACTGGCGGCCATACTGAGGACATGTACTATTTTGGGAAATTTACTAATCCGTTAACGGCTTATCATCGAGTAGTGGGAAAAAAACATCATTTCAGAGTAACATTGCTACGCCATAATGCAGTATTTGAAGAAATGATGGAAGCGAAGGCGAAATTTGATGAACCCTTTATCGAACCAGGTGCTATGAAAATCTTTGCTGATGGCGCATTGGGCGGTTCTACAGCTGCGTTATCTAAACCTTATTCTGATCAGCCAGATAATCGAGGGTTATTCATTCAAACCGATGAAGAATTAGAAGAATTAGTTAAACTAGCACGCAAGTATGATGAACCTGTTGCCATACATATGATTGGTGACGCGGGAGTAGAACAAGCACTCAATGTACTTGAAAAATATCCATTAACGAATGGTAAAAGAGACCGCTTAATTCATTGCTGTGTTTTATGTGAAGATTTAGTGGAAAGAATGGAAAAACTACCGGTTGTTTTAGATATTCAACCCGCATTTGTACCATCTGATTTCCCATGGGTTATCAATCGACTCGGTGAAGACCGACTAGACTGGGCGTATCCATGGAAAAAACTAATTGATCGTGGCTTGATGTGTGCAGCTGGAACAGATGCACCAATAGAAGATATTAATCCGCTTACTTCTATTTATGCAGCGGTAGAACGAAAAAAACCATATGCAGATCATGACGGTTACATACCAGAAGAAAAGTTGTCTCGTTTCCAAGCTATCCAACTCTATACAATTGGCAGTGCAAAAGCTATTTGTAAAGAGCATGAACGCGGGTATATTAAACCCGGTTATGTTGCAGATTTTTCTATTTTTGACCGTGATTTATTTGATGGAACGTCAGAAGATATGCTAACTGCAAAAGCTGTGAAAACAGTCGTTGCAGGTCGTATAGTATTTGACAGATCTAAACTATAGTTATCGGATTCATGAACAGAAGAACTTGAATAGAGGGAGTTTTATAAATATTCACCCTTCTTAATTGTTGAATTTCAAGTTCCAAATCCTGAATTAAAAAGAATGTTGGAATCGACTACTACGGCAAGGAAGAGATGAATCTTCTTAAACAATTCGGAATTAAAAAATCAGGTTATGTCATTTCTTATGCACCTGCTCCAGAATTTTGGTTAGACACAGACAAAACGTTTTTCACATTGGTAGATAGCAAAGGAACGGATGACAAAGAAGAGCATTGGGATGGAACCAACTTCTACTTCCCTAAAGGAACGCTTAAATATAATGAGACATACACTGCTTCCATCAGTTATGAGGATCAAGATCATGTAAGAAAAGGCAGTAAAACCTGGTCATTCACAACAAAAGCCTACTCTAAACCTAAAAAACCAGCCATGAAAGCCAAAACCACGGATATAATCTGGAAAGGCCGAATCTTAATCAACAAAGCTAACGTGAAACTCTACACATCCAAAGGTAAAGTCTATAAGAAATACAATGCAAACCTAAGTCTGAAAGTCTATGGATATTCAAACGGTAAGTTCGATGTGGTCAATGGTCGGTATGTTAAAGATGCAACCAACTTGAAAAGCAACAGAAGTATTAAATATATTTACTTGAACAAATTTAGATAGGGCACAAATATATAACAAAGAACGTAAGGAAACAGCGGTAAACCTTTGCCTTTCTAAGGATTAAAATAAAGTCTATTATGCCTATAAAGAGTCAAACAATCCACTACCATGAGGGATTATTTGACTCCTCATTTTCGTTTACCTGTGAGTTTCTTTTCAGAAAAGCAAAGAAATCACGAGATTATATTTATTTAGCATTGCGCGGGGGCTTGTTAGTTGGATTAATGGCTTTTTCCAAATTCTCTGCTGCGATTACTGGATCCACTGTATTGCTAGTAGTTTTTCCCTTTTGGCTATAACCTTTATCACGCTTTTGGCTCATGCTTAGAACCTCCCTCCATGTAGCTTCATTTGTTAAGATGGATTAATAGGTGACGACTTATTCACCAAAAGAGAAAGGCCTTAGACTACATCCATATAGGATTTAATATGTACATGATGTCAACTGATGTTGCATAGACGATTCAATGTTTAAACATTCCCCTCTTTAAACAAAATATCTCTTGATGAATCAGTCGAACAATCATCAATTAAGAGGTACTCAATATTTTCAAATCCTATTGTTTGATTGATAACAGAGTCTATCGTTTTCCTTAAATACTTTTCTGCATTATAAACCGGCGTCACTACAGATACTTTTGTTTTACTTACTTTACTTTCCAATTTATTGTCGACTACATAATACCCGTCTGCATTATAGTCAAATGGACGATTTTTAGTAAACTTGAACAGGGTTTTCGTCTAGAAGCGATGCATTTTAGTAAATGAAAAACCATCCAAGATCCAATCCGATTTGTTTCATTTATATTTATATTAGGCTATAAGAAAGTAGATGGATGTGAAGATTTTGTTTCTCATTAACTTGTCATGTATCTAAAACAAATCTTTCCGTATTTAACCCGGTGATTTTACCGGGTTTTTGTATTGATTTTCACCTACAAAAAAGCATATGATTAAGAGAGGATTTGTATTTAAAGATTTTAGATGAAAGAGGATTTTAAATGATTACATTAAAAAGCGAACGTGAAATTCAATTGATGGCGGAAGCGGGTAAATTGCTTGCAGCGACACATAGAGAAATTGCTAAAATGATTAAACCAGGAATTACAACTTGGGAAATCGAAGAGTTTGTTGAGAAATTTCTAGCAGAACATGGGGCAACACCGGAGCAAAAAGGATATCAAGGGTATAAATATGCGACTTGTGCATCAGTAAATGATGTTATTTGTCACGGTTTTCCTTCTAAAACTCCATTAAAAGAAGGCGATATCGTAACGATTGATATGGTTGTCAACTTAAATGGTGGTTTAGCGGATTCAGCATGGTCTTATGCAGTTGGCGAAGTTGCTCCGGAAACACAACGATTATTAGATGTAACAAAAGAGTCTATGTACCGTGGTATTGCAGCTGCAACGGTAGGTAATCGTTTAGGTGATATTGGGCATGCGATTCAATCTTTTGCTGAAGCGGAAGGGTTCTCTGTTGTACGTGATTTCACTGGACACGGTATCGGAAAAACGATGCATGAAGAGCCAATGGTGCTGCATTACGGTAAACCAGGAAAAGGCACACGTTTAAAAGAAGGAATGGTTATCACAATTGAGCCAATGCTAAACGCTGGAACATGGCATATGAAGATGGATTCAGATGGATGGACAGCAAGAACGGCTGATGGTAAATTATCGGCTCAATATGAACATACACTTGTTATCACGAAAGACGGTCCAGTTATTTTAACAGAGCAATAATAGGCACAAAAAGCAGCGATAGTGATGTCGTTGCTTTTTTATTTATTTTGTTTTAATGATGTGACCACAATATGACTCATACATACTCATAAGTCACTAGTGAATATGACTTTCTTTTCATAATATATTTTTATAAAAATGAAAAGGAGCAACTATACATGATTAATAATCAGAAAGAAAAACAAGGGATGTATGATAGAAGATTATAATCGGTATCCAAACAGGAAAGAATACTGACAATAGATATTATTCGTGGCTTTGCTTTACTTGGAATATTTCTTGTCAATATGCCAGCGTTTCATTCACCGGCTTTTATGATACAGCATCCAGTGTATACGGGAATGGATTATTGGCTTGATTTGTTTTTCCAAATGTTTATTCAAACAAAATTTTATACGATTTTTTCCTTTTTGTTTGGTCTAGGTTTTTATATTTTTATGAGCCGTGCTGAACAAAAAGGGCTAAAGATTAATCGTCTATTTACAAGGCGACTTACTGTTCTTTTATTGTTTGGAGCTGCTCATTTTATTTTACTTTGGTATGGTGACATTTTACACACGTATGCTTTAGCAGGCTTCTTCTTGTTGTTGTTCTACAAAAGAAAAACAAAGACCATTCTTATTTGGGCTTTTAGTTTATTAATTGTGTTTCATTCACTAATCAGTGTGCAGTTTTTTATACCCGCTTCTACGATTAAAGAAATGCAGACAATGGATCAAGATAAAGAGAATAGCGGAGTATGTTAATATGTATGAACATGCAAGTTATGTAGATTGGGTTTCTTATCGTCTTCCTACTGAAATTATTCCTCTTACTTTAGAACTTCCTTTGGTTATAATAACAGTTTTAGCTATGTTTTTATTTGGACTTTATGCCGGGAAAGTCGGGATTTTTCAGCATAATTCACCACATCTTCCGAAAATCAAGAAAATTTGGCTAACAACCCTTTTACTAAGTATTCCACTTGTCGGTTTTTTAGCTATTATGAAGGTAGAGCTTATTGATTTAGGCGTTTATAGAGAAAATGCTGTCTTTTTATTCACAAGCTTAAGCGGACTGACATTATGCTTTTTCTATATGTCTTCATTAACGTTACTACTGAGAAAAAAACATTGGCAAAAGCTTCTCCGTCCGTTTGGTTTTACAGGGCAAATGGCGTTAACTAATTACATTTTGCAGACGGTAATTTCAATATTTATTTTTCTTGGACTTGATTTTTTTGGTAAAGTCATTCTTTTAACAGGCACCTTAATTTGTCTCAGTATTTATATAGTGCAGGTAATATTTAGTTATGTATGGTTGAAGAACTTTAGATTTGGCCCATTAGAATGGTTATGGCGTTCACTAACGTATGGCTATTTTCAACCAATGAAAAAAGAGGAAAAATAAAAATAGGTTACCTACCGACCGAATACGGATAATACTTGTTCTTGTTAGATTTAGTTCCTTATCTATCTTGGTTAAAACTAAAGTTAATAGCAGTATGGTTATTTTAGTGATAAAAATACTTATATAATAGAGGATAAAAGAAGGACACTTAAAATTAAATAATTCCGTTTTTGGGAGGAACATTGTAAATAATATATGGATTAGCATATCAATTAACATAGTAATTGGTATGCTTTTTTCATTGGTGCAACAACTTTTATTTTAAAATAGCATAGTAAACAGCACCCAAAATAACGTCGTGACAATGGCTGTTGTCATCGAAAAGTATAAGATGATATCACTTTAAGTAAAACTATATAAAGTTTGTGAAATGATGTATTTACACGAACGAAGCAAGATTGTAACTATAGTAATTATGGAAGACGTACTCCGATAAATTCCGTATAAAAAATATCGAGTAAATGATAAATTTTAACGATAATATGTATTTGTGAAGGAGGGAAATGAATGTTACAAGAATTCAATAATTTAATGGATTACATCGAAACACATTTAACGGAAGAAATCTCTGGAAAAGATATATCGAAAATTGTGGGACTATCTGATTATCATTTTAAAAGAATGTTTTCGTATATAGCTGGAATGTCATTGAATGATTATATCAAAAATAGGAGATTATCAGTTGCGAATGTTGAATTAATTAACGGAGCGAAAGTGACAGATATTGCCTATAAATATGGATATCAATCGATAGAGGGATTTTCAAGAGCCTTTCGTGAATGGAGTGGTTTTTTACCTTCAGCAGTAATTAAAAACAAAATTCAAAAATCATTTCCCAAATTTTCGTTCTATATAGATATAAAAGGAGGAAGATCTATGGAATTCAAAATTGAAAAGAAAGAGAAATTTAATATAGTAGGTGTATCGAAAAGAGTGCCCATTCAATTCGAAGGTGAAAATAAAGCTATCTTAGAACTAGCCCATTCCATTACTGAACAACAAAGAAATGAAATGCATCAATTAGCTGATTTATATCCTCATCAAGTCTTGAATGTTTCTTTTGATTTTGATGATGACTATCTGGAGGAAAAAGGATGTTTAACTCATATGATTGGTTTTGCAACTACAAAAGAAAATCCATTTGATAATTTAGAGCAAATTACTATTGAAGAAAGTTTATGGGCAATTTTCCCTAATCAAGGACCATTTCCTACGACACTTCAAGAGACTACCGCAAAAATTTATTCTGAATGGTTGCCTTCTTCAGATTATGAACTAGTAGAACTACCTGGAATTTCTTTTACAAAGTACAATGGTACATCGGAAAATGTATATAGTGAAATTTGGGTGGCAGTAAAGAAAAAAATTAGCGATAAACTTGGATGATTATTATATTTACAGAAGTGTTTTCTAAAAATCACATATTAAAGTCAATAGGTTGGGGTTCTTTTAATTTTGACCGCAACCTTTTTGTGCTAATTATGCTGCTAGTACATATGTTATTTAACCTGTGTTTTCTAATTTTCTCCACGTTACCGGAACTACTTAACCTAAAATTGGGTCCTTCTTTAAAGCTCCTTTCTTTATTATTCAACTTTAATTTTTATTGGTTAGGATAAAGGAATATATAAAACACATAGATGTACGTGATAATATTTTATGAATTGGAAGAAGATATTCTTAGGAAAGGGGGGATTGCAAATGTCTGTAAAAAAGTGGCTGACTGGATTGGTCGTTTTGCTTGCGACGATTATGGTTGTAGCAACTTCGGGCCCACTCAGTGTATTGGCCGAGTCTAGCCTCGTAACACAGCCGATTGAGGTTGAGTTGAACGATGATTACTTTAATCCGAAAGAAATCACTATCCCGAATGGAAGAACGACAACGTTAATATTGAAAAACAAAGGTAAGAAAAAGCACACCTTCACAGTGGAAAAACTTAGGGTTGACATCGAAGTCCAACCGGGAAAAGAAAGCACCATTACCGTGCAACCAAAAGAGACTGGTACATATGATTTGATATGTCGTTACCATTTTCAAGGAGGTATGGTTGGGAAGGTAATAGTTAAATAACAAGCAGGGCCAATCAGGCCTTGCTTGTTTAATTCTCAGCAGATATTCCTTCAAAAAGGAAAGATGTAGGTGAGAAAAGGATTTTTTCCATATTTACTAATGTTAATGGTACTACTAAAATGGAAGTAAATATCGAGCTACTAACGGATACATATTAGTTAAACATTTGAAAAATATACACTCGAAGTAATATAGACGGAAAGGAGATAGTACTATGTCTCAATCATTGGAGCTGGCGACTTTTGCTGGAGGTTGTTTTTGGTGTATGGTATCACCATTTGATGAACTTCCAGGAGTTAAAGAAGTGATTTCTGGATACACAGGCGGCCATAAAGCAAATCCAACCTATGAGGAAGTGTGCACAGATACAACAGGACACTATGAAGCCGTTCAAATTCCATTTGATTCCGCTGTTATGTCCTATCAAAAACTATTGGACCTTTTCTGGCAGCAAATTGATCCGACAGATGTTGCAGGACAGTTTAACGATCGAGGATTATCGTACCGGACAGCTATTTTTTTTCATAGTGAAGAACAAAGGATACTAGCAGAGGCTTCCAAGACTAAGCTTGCAGAGAGCGGGAGATTTAAGAAACCAATTGTTACGGCAGTTCTGCCAGCTGGGCCTTTTTACAAGGCAGAAGAAAAACACCAGCACTACTATAAAAGGAATCCTTTTCACTATAATCTATATAAAGAAGGCTCTGGACGCGCCAAGTTTATTCGTGAGAATTGGAAAAAGCGAAAAAACGATGAGGAATTACGGAAAGAACTTACTCCGATTCAATATGAGGTAACAAGAAAGAATGCAACCGAGCCGCCTTTTCAGAATGAGTATTGGAATTATACAGAAGAAGGAATCTATGTTGATATTATCTCAGGCGAGCCATTGTTTAGTTCGATTGATAAATATGATGCAGGCTGTGGATGGCCGAGTTTCACAAAGCCATTGCGGCGTTCAGAGCTTGGGGAGAAATTTGATACCTCTCATGGAATGAGGAGGATTGAAGTTCGGGCAAAAACATCGGATGCCCATCTTGGTCATGTATTTGATGATGGTCCTGGTCCTGATAAGGCACGTTATTGCATAAATTCCGCAGCACTTCGGTTTGTTCCTAAAAATAAATTGCAGGAAAAGGGATATGGCGAGTTTCTAAGTCTTTTTGAGTCATAAATGAATTAAAACGAGAATGTAATTTTTTCAATCACTGCAGAGACTACAGGTAGATCCTGTTAAAGACTGGTGGATACACTGGTGTTCGTAGGAATTTCCCACTTCAAATTTCCGTTAGAAAATGAAGTGGGAAGTGGTTTAAAGCTATGAATCACGGAACAATTTCAAAAATAGTGCCTTGGTTCAAATCAGTCACTTTCATAGAGCCATAAACTCCTAAATATAATTTGGTTTGATTCAGATTCGTCCCCAAGCTAACATAATAAGCTGATTGAGATCCAAAATTATAATCCGTTTCAATAACACTAAAATCATTTAGTTTACAATCTGTTCTTATCCTAGTATAAGCTAAAACCCCTCTGGCTGGAGATTGCGATTCTTCCTTCCGGGCAAGATCGGTAAACACAACACTTCCTGTTAAAGCGGGGATTCTATTCCCCATATAGGCTTGCACTCCTGTAAGGGCAGTTCCTCCAAACTTATCGGGGCGGGGATCTTTATGAAAATAACTAGTTACAGGCTGAAGACGCCTTACGGAAGTTTTTACTGCTTCATTGTAATATGCTATTGTGTTCTCTTCCAAAGTCGGATTGGCAGAGCAGCCCCTTACAATCGAAGTAGGGAAAACACCTTCCCACGCCCGCCAGCCAAAGTTAATAAATCCTTCTTGGTCAGCTTCAGATTTCATTAAAAAAGCTTGAACAAGCTGGGGAACCGGTATTGGTTTAGTCGGACCGAATGAAAATATTGATTCTACCAAGTCCTGTCCGACATTTCCCACATATTTGATATATTGATTATAAAACCTTTGAAATGAAATGCCCGGTATATTCCGAACCCCTTTGGCTATCACTGTAAGTGTTTCCTGAATAGGCACAGGAAGCTCATTAAACCGTGTGACTACGAGGGGATTCTGGTTAAATGTATTCTTATCTACATCGATTTCAATTATTTTACCGGCGATTTCCATATCATTTTGGCTTAAATTGAATGGATCATAGCCTGATCCACCATCCCCAGTGGTTAAAACAAGTTTTCCTGTTTCAGGTGAAAAGTTTAAGCTATTGACCCCATTATGATTAGAAAATGGTCTTCTTAAGTTTAGTAAGGTCCGTCGTTTTTGAGGTTGACCATTCGATGGTAAAATCCACTCTTCAACTGTATCAATATGATCATATTGAGTTTCTCTATTTATCCATCTTAGGTTTAAAGTTTTGGGATCACACGGATCAGATGAAAAAGATTTAGAAAGAGCGCCTGGACCTTGTGTTCCAGCTACTGAATAATGCAGATAAAACAGACCGTTATAATAAAATTCGGGATGAAACGCTAGCCCTAGCAATCCCCGTTCATCATATCCACCACCAGAAGCACCTAGTTTTACAATTCGCGGACGAATATCTAAAAAAGTCCGTATAGCCCCGTCTCTTATGTAAAAAATCTCTCCTACCTGAGTTGCAATAAATAATCTTTCTTTTGAGTCACCCGGAAGTATAGTTGTTTTCAAAACAGTGGGTAAATTTACCTTACCTACAATGGGCCGTAAACGAACCTTAGTTTTTATCAACTAATTTTACACTCCTTCTTATTTGTTTTTATAAGAATATGATGAGGGTTGTTCTATTAACACAAAATTAGGACTGGGAAATCTGAAAAGGTATTGCAACATTTTCTGCACCAGCGTATTTAAACTATAGAATGCATTAGTTTAATAAGAAAGGACATTACATATAGCCATATGAAATATGTAATGTCCTTTTATTTATCAAACCTTTTAAAAATTCGGGTCTTAATTACTCAGTTGGTTCCTTTTCGTTATACTTTGGTA
>Ga0180215_1000828_pt1 | contig 36319 bp, 43 predicted proteins | sample eDN3rd37CBELigBY_FD_128871 | JGI IMG/M metagenome (GOLD analysis project Ga0180215, IMG submission 128871) | Enriched backyard soil microbial communities from Emeryville, California, USA - eDNA 3rd pass 37_C BE-Lig BY (version 2) (version 2) | ecosystem: Environmental > Terrestrial > Soil >...
GCTATTGAACAAGCAAAAGATCTTTATGAATATGTGAAACGAACGGAAATTTTAAATGATAAAATTCATATTATTGCTGAAGGTTTCGGTGCAACAGTTGTCCGTTCATTGATAGAAACTAAAAATGAAATGATCCGCTCGATCCTATTTATAAATCCAATATTTTCCTTAAAGTGGATGTATGAAATGGTAAAGGTTCAACCTTTTTCATATAAAAAGTTTTTATCAGACATAAAAAAAGCATATAAAATATCAGATGATGATTGTATTGCATTAATAAATACAGACCAATTTAATAAACTGGAAATAAGAAATGAATATAAAGTTATTCATATTTTGGAACATGGTCATGATGATAATGAGTGGATTAAATGGTATCAAATGTATTTAGACCACTCTTTCGGGGAGGTGCATATTTTGCTTCCTGATAAACGGGCAGACATTTTTAAATATGCTATCCAATTATTTAAAAAAACCGAACAAAAGCTTTGAGGTAAATTACTTGGGGGAAAAAATATGACACAAAATATATTGTTAGGTGCATTTGGTGAAGTTGGCTTTGAAATTTGTCAATTTCTTCTTGAAAGAGGAGAGGTCGTATATCATTTAAGTGTAGAGTATCCGATTAATGAAGAAGAACTTGAGGATAAGCTCATGTTCATTGGAAGAAATGATAATTTTAAAGATTGTGAGCTAAAAGATCTATCAATTGAAGAGGAAAGTAAATCACTGCGATTCATTATCCCGCTTCTTGACTGGGATTCTTTCCATTCAAATCATATTGAAGGGGTTTTTCAAAGGGTAAAAGAAATGCTTGATGAACAAGAGAATAGTCAAACTACCGAAATGTTACTCATTCAATCCAAAAATAGGCATTACACAAGTCAAATGGAACAACTTTTTATTCAACATGATTTTCAACCGACGAAGCAATTTTTTGTATGGTTCGATTCATGTATGGATAATAGGGATGATGCTAATCAATGGATAAGAAAAAAAGTGAATGATTTTTTTTCAATAATGGAGGAGAAATCAGAAGGGGTATTTCATTTTCAAGTGGAAGATAATCAATTTATTGAAAGAAATGATCCGCTCACAAACGGCTAATTTGAATAAATTTTGATTGTGAGCGGAAAAAATTTAAAAAAGTTTATTTGAAAAGTATATTTTTTTATTATAAAATTAGTACCAAGTCATAGTATTTAGTAATATACAATGAATAGATAATGATAAAAGACATCACGATTAAAAAGATTAGGAGTGAGTTCTATGAGAGCAGGAATCATTGGTATTGGCAAATATGTTCCAGAAAAAGTTGTAACTAATTTTGACTTAGAAAAAATGATGGATACATCAGATGAATGGATCCGAACAAGAACAGGTATTGAAGAAAGAAGAATTGCACCAGATGACATGGATACATCACATATGTCATACTTAGCAGCTAAAAATGCCATTGAAAATGCTAATATTTCTCCAGAAGATATTGATTTAATTCTTGTAGCAACTGTAACACCAGATCAGCCGTTTCCGTCAATGGCATGTATGTTACAAGAACAATTAGGAGCAAGTCGTGCAGCTAGCATGGACATATCTGCAGCATGCTCAGGTTTTATCTACGGAGTCGTAACGGCAAAACAATTTATTGAATCAGGCACATATAAAAATGTGTTAGTCGTTGGTGCAGAAAAGTTATCAAAAATCACAGATTGGACAGATCGAAATACGGCAGTATTATTTGGTGATGGAGCAGGAGCGGTAGTAGTTGCCCCTGTATCTGGTGATAGAGGAATTCTTTCTTTTGAGTTAGGCTCAGACGGAAGTGGAGGGAAACATTTATATCAAAATAAACAATATATTTTTATGAATGGCCGTGAAGTATTTAAATTTGCAGTGAGACAAATGGGGGAATCGGCAATCAATGTTATTGAAAAAGCAGGACTAAAAAAGGAAGATGTTGATTATTTAATTCCACATCAAGCCAACATCCGTATAATGGAGGCAGCAAGAGAGAGATTGGAACTCCCTATTGAAAAAATGTCCCATACCATTTCTAAATATGGAAATACATCAGCAGCTTCAATTCCTATCTCTATTGTAGATGATGTGGAAAATGGTAAAATTAAGGATGATGATTATGTTGTAATGGTTGGTTTTGGAGGGGGACTAACCTGGGGGGCGTTATTAATTAAATGGGGGAAATAATGAATCCTCGCTTGAACTCTCTACTTAAGAAAATAGGGACTACTACAATCAGTTATAAGGTTGAAGAAGGAGTTGGAACTATATGGAAAAACGAAGAGTAGTGATTACAGGTGTAGGAGCTGTAACACCGGTTGGCAATAACGTCGAAACAACTTGGAATAATATTATTAATGGTGTTAGTGGCATTGATGTATTTACTCGTGTAAATCCTGATGATTTCCCAGCTAAAGTTGCTGGTGAAGTAAAGAACTTTAATATTGAAGACTATTTAGAGAGAAAAGATGCAAGAAAAATGGACCGTTTCACTCATTATGCCATTGCAGCAGCTCTTGAAGCAGTTAAAGATGCAAACTTGGAAATTACAGATGAAATTGCTCCGAGAGTTGGGGTATGGATTGGGTCTGGAATTGGTGGTCTAGAAACTTTAGAAAATCAACATAAAATCATGCTAGAACGTGGTTACAGAAGAGTAAGCCCGTTCTTTGTTCCAATGATGATACCAGATATGGCTGCTGGACAAGTTTCTATTCTATTAGGTGCAAAAGGGATTAACTCTTGTACGGTTACAGCATGTGCTACTGGAACCAACTCTATTGGTGATGCATTTAAAGTTATTCAACGCGGAGACGCCGACGTGATGATTTCAGGAGGTACAGAAGCTCCAATTACGTCTATGGCAGTGGCAGGATTCTGTGCGAATACAGCATTATCAACAAATCCTGATCCTAAAACTGCATCACGTCCTTTTGACAAAAATCGTGATGGCTTTGTTATTGCTGAAGGAGCAGGTATTGTTGTTCTTGAAGAGTTAGAACATGCTCTAAAAAGAGGTGCGAAAATTTATGCTGAAGTAGTCGGTTATGGAGCAACAGGTGATGCATACCATATTACAGCTCCAGCTCCAGAAGGTGAAGGTGGAGCACGTGCGATGAAACAAGCATTAAATGATGCAGGGCTTAAACCAAGCGATATTGATTACATTAATGCTCATGGTACAAGTACTGATTACAATGATAAATTTGAAACAGCTGCCATTAAAGCTGTATTTGGTGAGCATGCTTACAAAGTAGCAATTAGTTCTACAAAATCAATGACAGGACATTTATTAGGAGCAGCTGGTGCTATTGAAGCGATTTTCTCAGTACTCTCTATTCGAGATGGAATCATCCCTCCGACAATAAATTATGAGACACCAGATCCAGATTGTGATTTAGATTATGTCCCTAATGAAGCTAGAAAGCTGCCTGTAAACGCAGTTCTAAGCAACTCACTCGGGTTTGGTGGACATAATGCTACACTAGTGTTTAAAAAGTATATGTAATAAATAATGAAAAGGACTAGGCAGTTAAATTGCCTAGTCTTTTTTGAATGGCAAGGATTCCTAATTCGAGTATATATATAATAAAACTTACACAAGTGGTGAAATCGAATGAGCATTATTGAAACTGATAATTGGCTTGAAAATCAATTCTTTGAACCAGTTGAAATCTGTAATCAAGTCGTTGACTCTTTTCAAGGGTTAACATCCATACAAATTTATCATCTATTAGTTTCAAAAGGTATGTATACTCCCAATTTTCGTTCATACCAAATCTTTAAAGAAATGAAAGAACAAAATATTTGGGAGTATTTAAAAACACTTGAGGAAAAGTATAAATCAAAGTGGAGAGGTGTTAATATCCCGATTTATATCTTTCCAGCTAAAAGTGATATTTTCAATGGAAGTAGAAAAAATGGGTTCACTTTTCCTGATAAAATTTTTTTGTTTATATCAGATGTTACTGATTTAAAAGAAATTGAGGCATTATTTGTACATGAATATCATCACGCTTGTCGATTAAGTAATACGAATAAACCGATTGAAGAAAATACATTATTGGATTCCATATTTATGGAAGGATTAGCAGAATATGCTGTTTTAGTAGAGTGTGGTGAAAAATACCTCTCAGAATGGACAAAATTCAATAAGTCAGCTGTAAGAGCATATTATCACAATGTTTTAAAGGACCAATTAAATGTTAGTATTCAAAATCCATTACATGATAAATTGCTTTATGGGAAAGGATTTCGTTCAATTCCTCTTGTAGGGTATGCAGTTGGTTTTGATTGGATCTTACAAATATCTAAAAATAAGGAACTTTCGCTTAAAGATACGATCAATAAATCAAGTGAATACTTTTATAACCTTATTGAAAATCTTGAGTTAGGATGAAATCATTGTATGAATAGGAATAAATTAACTCTCTTGTGATAATACTGTAGGCAAACAGTCTTTAAGCGAGGGGTAAGAAATGATGTATTTACATGATGTATGGGTAAATTGGTTCGAAGGGGAGGAAAATGGCTATAATGTGTGCCATTTTCACGAATGGAGAAAAGAGGATACAATAGAGCTTCTCGACCAAGTACCTGTCTTGAAAGTTACGAACGAAGTATATAATTATATTGAAAATGAATTATCAGACTTACCAGAAGCGTTATTAAATGATGTATACCAAAAAGCATATTTAAGGAAAAATCATGAGCGTATTCAACTTGATTACTGTTTTATTGTTACAGATGGAATCAGTATCCTCGCTGTCGATACACTAGGATATCAAATTCCTATTCGGAAAAGTCGAATCATTCCTCGTCAAGAACAATTAGTTTATGACATGATGGAAAAAGAAGAAGTCAGTCATTATCAAATTAAAAAACAAAGTGCGAAAGAATATCATATTTTATCTCCAAGCCCTGAGCTAATGGCAGGATTGACTCGAAAAGAAAGACAATTAAAGAAACTTTTATTTATGGCATTGGATCATTTATACTCATCACAAAATACATCACAAATAAGATATTGGTATACAGAATGGGCACCTGAAAAGTATTCTATTATTCGTACAATGTCATTTGATGAGATTTGGAATCTTTTATATGACGAGGTCAAGCTAGGGTGGTCAAAGAAACATGAAAATTTATGTGAAGGATTAATTAAAGGACAGCCATTTTTTGAAAAGCTTTGGGAAATGGAACGTGGTTCAAAGGTCAATTAATTATGAAATTAAAAAAGGAAAAAGGCATCCAATTGGTTTACTTCCTCTTGGATGCCTTCTGTTTTATTATGATTGATCACCAATATGATGTTTTAATTCTGTTCTCACATAGGATAGAAACTCTTCTGCTTTTTTCTCTGGTGCTTTTGTCATTAAACTTATAACAACAAATAAAACAGTAGAAGTGATGATACCCCATATTCCGGATGCAAGCCCCATAAATAAAAATTTAGTCGTATATTTTAAAACTTCTAAGATGATGACAACTAGTCCTCCACCAACTACACTCCAAATGACACCTTGAGCTGATCCTCGTTTCCAGAAAAATGTGCCGATAATAGAAGGAACGATTACGAGAAGTCCTGCTGAAGATGCAATAGATAACACTGAAATTAAGTCTAATTGTAATAGGGCAAATAAGAATGCAAGAATCGCAATGACAGGAATAACAAATTTACCCACTTTTAATTGTGCTTCATCGGTAGCATTTTTATTTAAATTACCGTAAATATCACGTGCAAAAAGAGAAGACAACGTTAATAATATCGAATCAATGGTTGAGATCGCAGCTGCCATTATTCCAATCATAACAATCATGGAAAGTACTGGTGGAATAACACCAGAAGCAAGCAATGTTGGCGTTGCTAAATCCGAACTTTCTAAACCTGGGTATAAAATAACGGCAGAATACCCCCAAATCACAGCAACTAATGTATAAATAAAACCAAAAACAAGAAAGCCAATTAACATCTTGCGTAGAGTAGTCATAGAAGCAGGCATATAAAGACGCTGACTTACTTGTGGATTAGATAGAGCAAAGAAAAACCAAGGAATGGTCATTCCTAAAAATGCAGGAAAACTGAAAACGCCATTTCCAGGTACTTGTAGACTTTGTGGGTGTTCATTCTCTAAAGATTGGAAGAAACCACTAAAACCTCCCATTTGATAAATGAGTAACATGACAATAGCTGTTGATGAAACAATCATAAATAATGCTTGAAGCGAGTCAGTCCATGCTACAGAGCGAATTCCCGCAACATATGAAAAAATAATAGCTAAAGCTGTCGCAATAATAACACCAGTTACAAAAGAAATTTCACCATTTGTCATGCCTGAAAATAGAAGTCCAACACCAGTCAATTGGACAGCACTATATGGAATCAGAAATAAACAGCTAGCTAATGAAACAATAAAAGCAACAGTTTTACTTTGATAGCGATCCCCAAGCATTTCTGAAGGGGTAACATACCCGTACTTTTTCCCGACAATCCAAAAACGTGGACCAAAGAAGGCAACAAGTGAAACTCCCATTAAATAGATTAATTCAAAACCTAAAGCTCCAACCCCACCTGCATATGTAAGACCAGCTAAACCGACTAACATAAATGCGCTATAAGTTGTAGCACTATAACTTAGTGCTGAAACAAAACCACCTAATTTCCGATCTCCTAAGAAGTAACTTGTCATATTGGTTTGTTTCCCAGATCTAGAAAGATAAGCTACTATTAAAGATATTACTACATAAATACCAAGCCCTAACCAAACTAATTGAACAGTCATATTATTTTCCCCAACCCTTTGTCATAATAATATTTAGAACAATTACAATACTAGTCAAGATGACCCACACAAAAAAGCTTCCATACCATTTGGTTACATCAGTAAAAACAGTGTACGGCAGGATATAGGCCAATAAAATGACTAAAAAAATTATTAATGCCCATTTTTTTTCTGATTTCAACATTAATATCCCCCCCTATTATCGTTTGTTAACACGGAAAATCTATTCTTGCTAACGAGATTGTTAAAGAATTCACAAGTTTTGCAAACCTTTACAATCTTGAATTTGAAAATAGTACTATTTTCAAACGTTTCAATAATACCAAATTTTGTATATTATTTCTACATTTTATGAAAATAATTTTTTATCAGTATGTTTTCCAATAATTGGTGGGCATGTTTTCGGGGAAGTAACAAAAAATTTGAAATGGAGGTGGTGTAGTATGGCAACAACTAATCAAAGACTAAGTAAGCAGTTAAATAAAGACTTTAGTGATGCACAAAGTGTACGGAAATCTCAATCTAGACAATTTGATCATGAATTTGCCAATGAACCACTTTCAGAAACGGAGCGTCTTAATAATAAAAAGACGAAGAAAAGGCATTAAAAAGGAGAGGGGAAATCCCTTCTCCTTTTTAGTTGTTTACAGTTTTTTAGTTGATTAACGGCGTCCTCTTCCAAGACCCATTGCTCTTTCCATTTTTTTGAGCATTTTATTCGCAACAAGATTTGCTTTTCTTGCACCTTCATCTAATATTTCATCGAGCTCAGGTGAATTAATAAGTTGATTATATTTTTCTTGAATAGGAGTTAAAAAGTCTACTACTACTTTCGCTAAATCAGATTTAAACTCTCCATAACCTTTTCCTTCATATTTCTTTTCAAGAACAGAAATAGACTCGCCTGAACATACAGAGTAAATGGTGAGTAAGTTTGAAATGCCTGGTTTATTCTCTTTATCATATTTAACTATTCCATCAGAATCGGTTACTGCACTCTTAATTTTCTTCTCAACTTGTTTTAAATCATCTAACATTGAAATGAATGCTTTTTGATTTGCATCAGATTTACTCATTTTCTTTGTAGGATCTTGTAATGACATAATTCTTGCTCCGAATTTTGGGACTTGAATATCTGGGATTGTGAATATGTCATTGTACTTCTTATTAAATCTTTCCGCTAAATCACGTGTCAATTCTAAATGTTGCTTTTGGTCTTCTCCAACAGGTACAAGGTCAGTATTATATAATAAAATATCAGCCGCCATTAAAGGGGGATAAGTTAATAATCCAGCAGTTACAACTTCTTTCCCTTGTGATTTATCTTTGAATTGAGTCATTCTCTCTAATTCACCGATATATGCCACACATTGTAGCATCCATCCTGCTTGAGCGTGTGCAGGTACTTCAGATTGAATAAATAATGTCGCTTTATTTGGATCGATTCCGCACGCTAAATAAAGGGCAGCTAAACTGCGAATGTTTTTCTTTAAAACTTTTGGATCTTGAGGAACAGTGATTGCATGTTGATCAACGATACAAAAATAACAGGTGTAATCATTTTGCAATTCTACAAACTGCTTCAAAGCACCAATATAGTTTCCAATTGTAATCGTTCCACTTGGTTGTATACCTGAAAAAATGGTTTTCATAGTCTCTCTCCTTTACAATTTTTGTAACACATAAAACATTTAAAACAATAAAAAAGCCATCCGTCCAATATTAGGGACGAATGGCTGTGTATCCGCGGTACCACCCTAGTTACCATGAAAAATGGTCAACTCTAACTTGTTAACGTCAAGTTCACGCTAAAGCCTACTAGGCAAACTATGCCGTTCAGTTTAGACTCGAAAGCCCATTCCAATTAATTCGTTGTTTGTTTTCACCAACCACAAACTCTCTAAAGAACGATATTAATTGTACTCTTCTTTCTCATCGCTTTAAGCTCTATGAAATTAAAGAATATTATAATCGAATGAATTTCAGAAATCAATATTTAAGATTCTATAATTTACTAACTTTTCTCCAACCTTGTTGAATTTTTTGAAATTGATTAACATATTCTTTCCTTTTTTTACTTGGGACAAACAGCTTAACAAGTGTACTTGAGAAACTTCCTAAAAAAGCTGTTAAAACAATGATGGAAACCATAATAATTGTGAAATCTAGTATAATCTCGAACAAAAGTACCACCCCTTAATTTTATTATTATATTTATATGCATTTTCAATAGAATAATGGTAATTGAAAAAGATATTCCCGAAATGTAAAAAAATGGTAAAATAATGTAAGCGGATTCTTTTTTTATGTATAAAAATACATGAGTCAAATCAACATTAAAATGAAGTGAGAATAAATCTTGATAAATAAAGATTTTAGGGCAAAAGGCGGAAATGTTCGAAAAAAGGGAAAAATTATTTTAAAATATATATCCATCTGAAATAAAATCATGTATAATTAAAATTAGAATTTCTATTTTAGATTAATTTTAATTTAAGAAAAAAACCCATTTATATATATATTTCATTAAGGGAGTGATCGTTCCGTGGTAACACTTTATACTGCACCAAGTTGTACTTCCTGCCGTAAAGCAAGAGCGTGGCTTGAAGAATATGAAATTCCTTTTGTTGAACGAAACATTTTTTCGGAACCGCTTACGATTGAGGAAATAAAGGAAATTTTCCGTATGACTGAAGACGGGACGGATGAAATCATCTCCACTCGTTCTAAAACATTTCAAAATTTAGAAGTGAATTTGGAAGCACTTCCATTACCGAAATTGTTCAAACTGATTCAGGAAAATCCTGGATTATTAAGAAGACCGATTATTATTGATGAAAAACGTCTACAAGTTGGTTACAATGAAGATGAAATTCGCCGTTTTCTTCCTCGGAGAATTCGTACATATCAACTTTTAGAAGCACAAAAACTTGTCAATTAATTAAGATTTTTCTTTACTGATACAATCATTCATTATATAATATTCATCAACTAGTTACCTTCATGCTTCTAGTGCGTGAAGGTTTTTTTTAAAGTCTTGTCTGTATGCATAAATTTGCCTTTTATGACATATAAAATTTCAACAGAAGAAAATAGGTTGTTTTCTTATTTTTAAAAGAAACAGTATTTATTATTTCCCTTCTGAATTCTTTTGTCATAAAATAGCAGTAGAAGCATACAATATTATTTACTAATTTACATGTTCTTCTGTTTTATCGTTGGGGTGACCAAGGGATTATTCCCTTCAAAAATTCTTGAATAGAAGGGAGAGTTGCTAAATGGAAATTGAGCGCATTAATGAAAACACAGTAAAATTCTTCATATCCTATGTAGATGTTGAAGAGCGCGGCTTTGACCGAGATGAAATCTGGTATAATCGGGAAAAGAGTGAGGAGCTTTTCTGGGAAATGATGGATGAAGTACATGAGGAAGAAGATTTTACATTCGATGGTCCACTTTGGATTCAAGTTCAAGCATTAGAAAAAGGACTCGAAGTAGTAGTTACAAAAGCTCAAATTTCTGGAAAAGACGGCTTGCGATTTGATTTTCCTTTCTCAGATGAAAAGCTTAAAGATATATCAGTGGATGAACGATTTGAGGAATTACTCGATCAACACTTTCAAAATAAACAAGCTGATGATGAGATTGAGGAAGGAGATTCCATCTCATTTATGTCTTATTTTGATGATTTTGAGAACATCATTTCATTATCTAAAAAGGGACTCAATCATTTATCATCGACTAAGCTCTTTTCTCTAGATAATAAATATTATTTATATACTGAATTTCCTTTCGAATATTTCACCGAAGAAGATATAGATAATGCCATTAGCATTATTCTTGAATATGGTCAAGAAGCACAACGGACTGTACATTATGTTCAAGAGTATGGTAAAGAAATTATCTCTGAAAATGTCTTCGAGGTTCTCAAAAAATACTTTTGATCATACTAAACTTATATTTTTGAACGGTTACTCATAATAAAAAGCCAGTTTTTACAAAAAACTGGCTTTTTTTGTTGAATTTTTTCATTAAAAATGAGAATTTGTCGTTTTGACGGTTAAAGATTTCTAATACATAATATGTGAAAAGAAATAAAGGAGGAGTGTAAATTGTTTGTTGCGATAAATAAAAAAGGAGAATATATATCAATTTTTAAACAAACAAATACGCAAATTCATAAGTTAAAAATGGATGGCCCTTATTTCTGTCCTTTATGTCATGAAGAAGTCATTTTGAAGGCTGGATCAATTAAATTACCACACTTTTCTCATAAAAATATATGTCAAGTTAAAGGAACAGGTGAATCTATTTCTCACTTAAAAGGGAAAACGATTTTATATGAATGGTTAATGAATCAAGGATTTCAAGTTGAACTAGAATATTTCCTTGAGGAAGTCAATCAGCGACCAGATTTATTTGTACAAATCAATAACAGTCATTTCGCTATTGAATTTCAATGTTCTGTCATACCTGTCAGTCAGTTATTAGGTAGGATCAATAATTATCGGCAAAATGGAATTATTTCATTTTGGATTATTGATGATAAGTTAATCAAAAAATACCCTAATCAAATTATGGAACTTAGTGATTTTAACGGCTGCTTTATACAAAATCATTTTTCAAATTACCCGTTTATTCTTGCAATTGATACAGAAAAAGAACAATTCATCGTCTATTCAAATCTTTATCCTTATTCTTCCACAAGAGCCCTCTACCAACGACAAGTATATTCCACAAATTGCACATTTAAAGAGCTGATTAATAATATCCCACAAAGTATTTCCAATTCTAATAACAGGTTATGGCTTAAATATATTGAAAAATGGATTCGAGCAATTTCGATTGAGCCCAATGCATTTAAAAATCTTTTTCTCCAATATTTATATCGTAACCATATCCATCCACTTGAACTACCTGAAGTTGTAGGCATACCTGTAAGGAGTATGTATCTAATAAAAAATTCTCCCTTTGAATGGCAAGCTTATATTTTTATTCGATTTTTGTATCAACAATCAATTGGTACAAAATTTACGATTAAGCAAATTGAAAACTTTCTAATCTATTCGATGAAAAAGAATTATCATATGAGGCATGTAAATTTGACGAATGAATATTCTAACATTGAGCCTGTTATAAATTATCTTGAAATGTTGACGAGATTAAAGTTTTTAGAAAGGAAAGGTGATTCATTTATAATTACGAAAGCCTTTCATAAAATAAATAATCCTGGGATGGAACGAAACGTGTTGAGAGAAGAATTTTTTAAAAGAAATCAAAAATTATTATTTTCTGCAAAATAGTTGACGGGAGTAAAGAATGAGTTTATTTTTATTGGTAATGATATTTTTCGTGTTTAGAAATATTTTTTTCTTAGCCGAAAATATATAATAGTTATAAACAATATTAGGAGGTAGGTTACATGGCAACTGAATCAGCCGTTAAAAAGCTTCCATTAAGAAGCGAAATCCCTGTTGAAGATACATGGAGACTCGAAGATATTTTCGCAACAGATGAGATTTGGGAAGAAGAATTTAATGCAGTTAAATCTTTGCTGCCAAAAGTGGAAGAATTTAAAGGAAAACTAGCTGAAAGTGCAGATGTATTATTTGATGCATTGCAACTTCAGGATGAACTTCTATCTCGTCTTGGCAAACTATATACATATGCACATATGAGATATGATCAAGATACAACGAATTCTTTTTATCAAGGATTAGAGGACCGTATTAAATCATTATATAGTCATGCCGCAAGCAGTTTAGCTTATATTGTTCCAGAGATACTCTCCATTGATGAAAGTGTATTGAATCAATTCCTTGAGGAAAAAGAAGAGCTGAAATTATATAAACATGCACTTGAGGAAATTAATTTACAACGTCCACATGTTTTATCTGCTGAAGTTGAAGCGATTTTAGCTCAAGCTGGAGAAGTGATGAGTGCATCTAGCAATACATTCGGTATGTTAAACAATGCAGATCTTGAATTTCCAAGCATTAAAGATGAAGAGGGAAATGAAGTACAAGTAACACATGGTCGTTATGTTCGCTTTCTAGAAAGTGGAGATCGTAGAGTCAGACAAGATGCATTCAAAGCGGTGTATGATACTTATGGTAAATTTAAAAATACATTTGCAAGTACTTTAAGTGGCCAAGTTAAACGTAGTAACTTTATTGCAAAAGTTCGCAATTATAAATCTGCTCGCCATGCTGCATTGTCCAATAACAATATTCCTGAACAAGTTTACGATAATTTAGTTAATACGATTAATAAAAACCTTCCTGTTTTACATCGCTACGTATCATTACGTAAAAAAGTTTTAGGATTAGAGGAACTACATATGTATGATTTGTATACACCACTTGTAAAAGATGTGAAAATGGAAGTTACTTATGACGAAGCGAAAGAGCTAGTCATTAAAGGTTTAGCTCCACTTGGAGAAGATTATAGCTCTGTCCTAAAAGAAGGATTTGAAAATCGTTGGGTTGATGTTCATGAGAACAAGGGAAAACGTAGCGGCGCATATTCTTCTGGAGCATATGGTACGAATCCATATATTTTGATGAACTGGCAAGATAATGTCGATAATTTATTTACATTAGCTCATGAATTCGGTCATTCTGTTCATAGTTATTATACAAGAAAATATCAACCGTATCCTTATGGTGATTACTCCATTTTCGTGGCGGAAGTGGCATCCACATGTAATGAAAATTTATTAAATGATTATTTATTAAAAACCCTAGATGATGATAAAAAACGTCTATACTTATTAAATCATTATTTAGAAACATTCCGCGGCACAGTATTCCGTCAAACGATGTTTGCAGAGTTTGAACATGAAATCCATGTTCGTGCTCAAAATGGGGAAGCTCTAACAGCTGAAATGTTAACTAAACTTTACTATGACTTAAATAAAAAATATTATGGTGAAGACATTGTAGTAGATGAGGAGATCGGTTTAGAATGGGCTAGAATTCCTCATTTCTATTACAACTATTATGTATACCAATATGCTACCGGTTTAAGTGCAGCAACTGCTTTAAGTAAGCAAATTCTAGAAGAAGGAGAGCCTGCGGTAGAACGCTACTTAAGTTTCTTAAAAGCAGGAAGCTCTGATTATCCAATTGAAGTGTTGAAAAAAGCTGGGGTTGACATGACTAGTGAAAAACCAATTGAGGATGCATGTAAGGTATTCGAAGAAAAACTAAATGAGTTCGAGCAATTATTGCTCCAAGTTTAAAAAAATTTGGCTGTTGAAATTTTTTCAACAGCCTTTTCTATTAGGGGGAATTTCTTTTAAATGAGTATATAAATGAAAATTTTCATTTAAATCCTGTAAATCGATTTTTATAGTTTAAATAAATAAAAAATATGAAAAACGAAAAGAAAAGAAGTGGCCCAGTTACATAGATCGGAATAACATGCATAATTCCAAATAAATGAAGGAAAAATGAAATTATGATAAATGAAATTAATAGAGGCAACATATAAGACGATTTCATTAAGAATCCCTCTTTTTCAAGGCTCATTTTACCTATTTCATTCGTTATTGAATCTACGAACTCTAAAGTTTTAGAGACCTATCCGTTAATTTTTAAAGATTTTTTAAAATTATATGTACAAGCCTATGAAAACATGACATTAAAAATAGTTGTTACGAATTTGTGAAAAGTTTCATAAACTATTGCTTTCAATAATAAAAGGTGCTATTATTTAGGTGTGAAGTTGTTCACAAACAAACATATACCCCTTTGTTTGACCGTGAAAATTTCTCCCATCCCCTTTGTTCGTAAAAAAAAGGCTTTGTAGACCACCCATCTACAAAGTCTTTTTTATTTACTATTTCATTTTTTCTTAAAAACCATCTCATTTGATTTCATAAAACCAATAATCTATTTCACAAAAAAAAGAAAAAGACTGTCCAAGCTTCCTCTTGAGATAAGGGTGATTGCTTGAACAGTCTTTTTCAATTAATTTCCGATATAATTCCAAATGGTTCCTACTTGTGTTTTAAAAGATTCAACCTCTTGTTTAAGCATTAATTTTTTCATTTCCATTTCTACTTTAAAAAGTGGCCAGTCGTATACATAAGCAATTTCATTCGAGGAAATGACTTGGTAATATTTAATAAAATTTATAAGAGGTGGTAGAGGAGTTTTTTCTAGTCTTTCACCATGAATCTCCTCCATCACCTGTACATAAATATCATAATGTTGGACACCCGTAACTTTAATTCCTGCCTCCTCAACATTATGATTAAAGAATACTAAGGTTGGTGTTTCTCTAACTTCCATTTCATTTGATATTTTCATATCACATTGAAATGCATGTGCAGTACTTATGGAATGAATATCAATAGTAAATTCTTCTATATCAATATTAGATTCTTTAGCACACTGAATAAGAATATGAAAGTCAGTAATATTTAAGCTTTTATAATATAAATATTCTTGAAGTTTCTTTAAATACCGAATACCAGCTTTTCGGCCTTGCAATTCAGCTGCTTTCACTGCGATCGAAGCAATATATGGTTTAGTAATATTGATTTCCTGATCAATTTGATTACATAAACATTTTCTTATACTTTGATAGTCAGAGTTTTTAAAAGCTAATTTTAATTTTTGTACAGGAGTAGCTGTATTTAAATTCGTTAAGTTACTAGTCAATACGTAGGTAGTGGTAAAATATTGGCCGTACTCTGTTTGGAGTTTTTTTAATACGGGCTCTAAAGACCAACAATCCCTGCATAATGGATCGATAAAGATATATATTTCTAACAGCTTATTCTCTGAACATGAGAACTCTGAAAGATTATCTTCAAATAATTTCTTATCAATCACTGAAATTCACCTTTTTCAATTTCTGCATTTTCATCGGGTGTATTCACCATATGATGAGCTGTCATGTAAAGTCTTGCAAAAAATGATTCACGTTCTGGACCATGAAAACCAACTTCATCCATAGCTTGACTCATGCAAGATAGCCATGCTTTTGCCCTTTTTGGTGTAACTGGAAAAGGAAGGTGTCGAGCACGTAGCCTTGGATGACCATGTTCATCTGTATAAAGAGGGGGTCCCCCTAAAAATTGCGTTAAAAATTGCTTTTGTTTTCTAGCTGTTTCTGTAAGATCGCTAGGAAATATTGGTGCTAAATCTGGGTGGTTTGCTACCCTTTTATAAAAAGCATCAATAATCGCATATAATTTTTCTTGTCCAATCGCATCATATTGTGAAATTATTTTTTGCTTTTCCATGAAAAAACTCCCTTACTAACTTTGGGATAATTGTAACAGTGAAAATCATTAATCTCAAATAAATCGCTCAAACATATCTTTTTTGACATTATATACATTCAGCCTATACTTTAACACATCTTTTGTTTAGCTTGATAGAAGCGGGCTATTTTATTTAGCGTAGGTCGTTTTGGAATATGAAACTGGTGAAGTAGGGAGTTGAAAACTTTTAAACCTTCTTCTGCATTGTTCACTTCAAATTCTATTTCATAATCTGTTATGTTTAAATATGAACTTTTATCAAAGACTAAAATTCCGCCTTTATAAGGAATTTCGGCTCTCTCTGTGTTTAATGTACCGAAGTGGATAATTTCGTCAACTGGAATTCCTTTTTCGATTAAGCGCTGTTTAACATTCCCATTCGGAAAACCATTATTCTTAAATAGAATCTTTTTTTCTTCATGAGAAATGTAGTCTGTCGTCTCTAATAAACCAACAGTGTGAGGTTCTTTTAATGTTAGTTCATATTTATTTTCTTTTGTTCGTACTCTCAATGCGCTACTTAACAACTTTAAGGAAAAATTTTGAGTATCAAAGTAATCATTTGTTTGTTGATGAAATGAATGTTTTGAGAGATTAAAATGTTGGACTAATCGATTAAATTCCTCTTTGTTAATTAAATTTTTAAATTCAATTTCAATATGCTGACTCAATTATATGGTCCTCCCGTTATTTTGTATCGTGGAAAATTTATACATATATGATAAAATGATAGCAGATTCTGGTTAGAAAATTAAATATTTGATAATTTGCTTGATTGCTTATATATAGAGGTGAGAAACTTTGATTTTTTGGGAAGAGTTTTTGGAGCCATATAAACAGGCTGTAGAAGAATTGAAAGTTAAGCTAAAAGGAATTAGAAGACAATTTGAGTTAGAAGGAACTCGCTCATCAATTGAATTTGTTACTGGGCGGGTAAAACCAATTCCAAGTATCCTTGATAAGTCTAAATTGCGGAATATTCCGCTTGATAAATTAGATGAACAAATGCAAGATATTGCTGGACTTAGAATTATGTGTCAGTTTGTGGACGATATTAATAAAGTAGTCGAACTTTTGCGTATGCGAAATGATTTTGAAATCGTTGAAGAAAAGGACTATATTTCAAATAAAAAAGCATCAGGGTATCGTTCTTATCATGTCATTATTAGATATCCTGTTCAAACCATTCATGGGGAGAAAAAAGTACTAGCAGAGGTTCAAATCAGAACGTTAGCTATGAATTTTTGGGCAACGATTGAACACTCTTTAAATTATAAATACAATGGTCAATTTCCAGAAGATATTCAATTTCGCCTACAGCGAGCAGCAGAGGCAGCCTTTTTGTTAGATGAAGAAATGTCTTTAATCAGAGAGGAAATTAGGGAAGCCCAAGCGTTCTTTTCTAGCAAAAAAGATAATTAAGAAGATCGGGGAGAAAATGTATGAAATATACTATCTTTTCAAAGGGAGATCAAAAATCAGACTCACTGGCTAAAAAAATTCGCGATTATTTAGATGATTTTGAACTTGTATATGATGAAGAAAAGCCAGATTTAGTAGTATCAGTCGGCGGCGACGGAACTCTTTTATCGGCATTTCATCGCTATTGTGAACAACTTTCATCTGTTGTTTTTGTTGGTGTACATACTGGACATTTAGGATTTTATGCGGATTGGATGCCAGATGAAATTGAGAAATTAGTGATTGCCATTGCGAAAACTCCATACCAAGTCATCGAATATCCATTGTGTGAAGTTGTCGTTACATTTAATTCTAATAGAGAGGAATTAAGGTATTTAGCTTTAAATGAGGCGACAGTAAAAACGCTAGAAGGAACGTTTGTCATTGACTTGGAGATTAAAGGAGAGCACTTCGAGCGGTTCCGTGGAGATGGTTTATGTATATCTACTCCATCAGGAAGTACAGCTTATAATAAAGCACTTGGGGGAGCAATCATTCATCCATCATTAGAATCTATTCAAATTTCAGAAATGGCGTCGATTAATAATCGTGTGTTCCGTACCATTGGATCCCCACTTATTTTACCAAAGCATCATACATGTTCTCTTAAACCAGTGAATGGTCCAGACTTTTTACTTGGAATTGATCATTTAAATTATACTTTGAAAGATGTAAAAGAACTTAATTTCCGAGTAGCAGATGAAAAAATCCGTTTTGCACGATTTAAGCCTTTTCCATTTTGGCATCGTGTTCGAGTATCATTTATTGAGGAATAAACTAGTTAAGAGGAGTTATCGGTATGACGAAGCCATTTAAGTTGGAATGGGTAATTACATCAGCGGATGCAGGAAAGTTAATTAAACAATTTGTTAAACAATACTCTATTTCAAAAACGGCTTTAACTGACATCAAGTATTCTGGAGGAGATATTTTAGTTAATGGTGAGCATGTGAATGTTTTGCATATGTTAAAAGAAGGAGAGCATCTTCAAATACTTTTTCCAAAAGAAGAAGTTAGCCACACGTTGATCAGAGAAGACATTCCTTTGGAACTGGTTTATGAGGATGAGTATCTCTTGGTTGTTAATAAGCCAGCATATATGAATACAATACCGTCAAGAGAACATCCGAGTGGAAGTTTAGCGAATGCATTAATGGGATATTATAAAAAAATTGGAATCGAGTCTAGCCCACATATTGTTACTAGACTTGACCGAAATACTTCTGGACTTGTATTAATAGCCAAACATCGATACATTCATCATTTATTTAGTTTAGATCAACAAAATAATCAAATTCATCGAACATATGAGGCGTTTGTCCATGGCTTTATTCAGGAGAAAAAAGGTACTATAAAAGCCCCAATTGCAAGAAAAAAAGATAGTATTATTGAAAGAACGGTTGATCAAAATGGCCAGTATGCAGTTACTCATTATGAGGTTGTTCAATATTATTCTGATTTTACTCATATAAGGTTAAAATTGGAAACGGGAAGGACCCATCAAATTCGAGTTCATATGTCCTATATTGGTCATCCTCTATTAGGAGATGATTTATACGGGGGATTTGGGTATATCGATAGACAAGCTCTTCATTGTAAAGAGCTCATATTTACTCACCCAATCCATAAGAAAGAGTTTCATTTTCATACTTCATTGCCAGATGATTTATTGTCTATCATTATGATTGAAGGGACTAAAAACTAAATTTGGTCCCATTTTTTTATCCATATATAGAGTTTTTAAGAAAAGGTTGTAAATTTTTCTGGTACATATTCCATTGATGAAGGAACTTGTACGATTTCTAATTCTGGATAACGGAGAGCTGATAGTTTTCCTCCAAAAACAGCACCTGTGTCAATATTATATGTATTATTTATTTTACGAACTTCTTTGACAGGTGTATGTCCATATACGATAAGCTTTTTTCCTGTATATTCACTAGCCCAATCTCTCCTTACAGGGGACCCATCAGGGTGTTTTTCACCTGTAATATCACCATATAATACAAATGTTTTTACTCGGTCGTTATATTTTCCGATTAGACTTTCTTTAATTCCGGCATGAGCAACTACTAAATTTCCATTATCCAATTGTAAATAAAGTGGAGCATTTTCATATAGTCTCATAAACTTCATTTTTATTTCTTGTTGACGAGATGGACTGGAAGATAAATATTCTTCTACTGTCGTCTCTAGCCCGTGGGAAATTTGAACTTTTCTTCCTAAAAAGTAACGATATAATTTATTGCAGTGGTTTCCCGGCGTGTAGTAAGCAATTTTTTGAATTTCAACTAAATCATAAATAAGATCAATAACTCCCAATGAATTTGGTCCACGGTCTGTTAAATCCCCTAAAAAAACAATTTTCCTACTTTCTTCATGGTACAACTTGCCTTCTTTATTCCATTTATATTGAAGCTTTTCAATCAGTTGAATTAATTCATTATAACAGCCGTGAATATCCCCAATAATATCAAGATTCATGTATGGTAAACCCCTTCCATTCCAAAAATAATAAGGTAAAAGAGTTAATCATTTAAAAAACGCTAAAGTTGACACTAATGAAGTCAAATTATAAAATTACAACTTACAACACTATTTACTTTATAAAGGGATAGTAATTCCATTAACTGAAGGAGGTAATATTTTGGAACATGGTGGTTCAATCGTGTCATTAATGATTGTTATTGTAGCCGCATTTTTGACACCTCTATTATTACACAGATTTAAATTAAATATAATCCCTGTCGTAGTCGCCGAGATTTTAGTAGGATTAATTATCGGTCAATCGGGATTTGATATCGTTCATTCAGGAGCTTGGTTAGATACACTTTCCACATTAGGATTTATTTTTTTAATGTTTTTGAGTGGTTTAGAAATTGATTTTACTGCATTTTCACGTAAGAAAAAGAATTCTTCAGGTCCGAATGCAATGGTTGTTTCAAGTGTTATATTTGCATTTATATTACTTTTATCTCTAGCTCTATCATATGGATTCGTGTTTGCAGGATTCATTGATAATCCATTTTTAATGACCATTATTATTTCGACTATTTCTTTAGGTGTTGTCGTACCGACCTTGAAGGAACAAAAATTGATAAAAACGAATATTGGTCAAATCATTTTACTAATAGCAGTCATTGCCGATTTAGCGACAATGATTTTGCTCGCATTATTTGTTTCGTTTTATGAGGGCGGAGGAAACACGTGGCTATTATTAGTTCTATTTTTAGCTCTTGTACTGCTTTATTTTATTGGCAGTAAGTTTAAACATGGGAAGTATACGGAAGCATTATCAAAAGGTACTGTTCAAATCGGTACTAGAGCTGTATTTATGGTAATCATATTTTTTGTTGCTTTATCCGAAACGGTAGGGGCGGAAAATATTTTAGGTGCTTTTTTGGCAGGGGTATTAGTTTCATTACTTAAACCAAATCAAGAATTAGTCCATCAACTTGATTCTTTCGGCTATGGGTTTTTAATTCCAATCTTTTTTGTCATGATTGGAGTTAATTTAAATATTTGGGGATTATTCAGTGATCCAAAATTACTAGCTCTTATTCCTTTATTGTTAATCGCTTTATTTATTTCTAAAGTCATTCCTGTTCTACTCCTTAAAAAGTGGTATGATAATCGAACATTTCTTGCATCCAGTATACTACTAACTTCAACTCTTTCATTGGTTATTGCGGCATCTACCATTGGTGAACGCATGGGTATGATTACTTCAGAAATGAGTGGAACATTTATATTAGTTGCAATCATTTCTTCCATTTTTACACCAATCTTATTTAAGAAATTGATGCCAAAACAAAATATTCAAGAAAAGAAAATTACGGTTGCATTAGTAGGAACAAATCAATTAACTTTATCTGTCTACAATGACATAAAATCTTCGCTTTATGTCCCTACTTTATATCATAGAAAATTAGGACCTTCTGAAGGTAAACCTAGTGATTCTCATTTTAATGTTGTGGAATTAGAGTCCTATGAGGAAGAGTCTCTTGAGAGAGGCGGTGTGTTTGAAAATGATATCGTCGTCTTCTCGACAAGTGATGAGATTGTCAATTCTAAATTAGCCATCTTGGCTAAAAGGAAAAAGGTGGAGAGAGTTATTGCAAGGATTGAAAGTCCTGACCTGCAACGAGAAGTACGTGAATCGGGAATTGAAGTATTCTCAATGTTAACTGCACAAAATGTCCTACTTCGAGCAAGTATTGAATCTCCATCCATGATTGAATTGTTAACAAATCAGGAGACTGCTCTTTACGAAATTAAAATCAAGAATCCGAAATATGAAGGTATTATGGTACGAAAGTTTCCATTTACAGGAGATATTATATTTGTCCGTATATTTAGAGGCATTGATTCAATTATTCCACATGGTGAAACTGAACTACAATTAAATGATCGACTTATCGTAACAGGCTCAAAAGAATATGTTGATGAGTTAAAACGTGAACTTGAGATTAATGATTAAGTTGTAAAGATTTATTTTCACTTTTCTTTTCCAAAAAAATGATGTAGTATTAGGAGTAGGTACTAATTATTTTTTTGGAGGTTTGTTATGGCCATTTCTTTAAAAGGAAAAACATTTGTTGTAATGGGAATTGCGAATAAACGAAGTATTGGATGGGGAATTGCCCGTTCTTTAAACAGTGCTGGTGCAAATTTAATTTTCACATATAATCAAGACCGAATGGAAAAAAATGTCCGTGAATTAGCTGAATCACTTGAAGGAGAAACACCATTAATTTTCCAATGTAATGTTGAGTCTGATGAAAGTATTGAATCATGTTTTAACCAAATTAAAGAAAAAGTTGGTATTATTCATGGCGTTGCACATTGTATTGCTTTTGCTAACCGTGAAGAACTTGAAGGTGAATATTTAAATACAACTCGTGAAGGGTTTTTACTAGCTCATAATATTAGCTCCTATTCATTAACAGCGGTTGCAAAAGAAGCAAGAAAATGTATGCCAGAAGGTGGAAGTATTGTTACTTTAACTTATTTAGGTGGAGAACGAGTGGTTAAAAACTATAATGTTATGGGGGTAGCAAAAGCTTCTCTAGAGGCAAGTGTTAAATATTTAGCAAATGATCTTGGAAAAGATGGTATTCGAGTTAATGCAATCTCAGCAGGACCAATTCGTACACTATCTGCTAAAGGAATTAAAGACTTTAACTCAGTTTTAAATGAAATTGAAGAAAGATCACCATTAAGAAGAACAACAACAACAGAAGAAGTTGGAGACACTGCGTTGTTTTTACTAAGTGATTTATCAAGAGGGGTTACTGGAGAGAATATTCACGTTGACTCAGGATTCCACATTATTTCTATTTAATAGAATAAAAAGGATTGTTAGAGGATATGTTGCTTTATGAATTGCATCATGAAGTAAATATATCCTCTTTTTGTTTAGTAAGAATCACTCATCCTCCTATGTCGCATACACATATTAAAAACAACGATATTAGCGGAGGAATGGGTATGAAGAAAATTTACGCATCTTCGAAAGAACAACCTACCATATTTATTCAGCAACCCTATATAAATTATGCAAAAATACAAACACAGCAAATTTTCCGCAGTCCAATAATAAAAATTGATTTACAGGATATTGAGCAGAAAAAGAAAGATAGTTCGAATTCTCTTGCTGAGCACAATTTAAAAGATAGGAAAGGGAATAATCAGGAACGAAATAAGACATTTAAGAAGCAAAGTAGATCATTTATAAATTCAACACTTAAAGATTTAGTGGATAAGCCAAGCATAGCTCATCAAACAAAGAAAGAAATTCAAGAAGAACAAAATATGAAACAATTAGAATTTCCTGATGTAGAGGAAGATATGGAGAAGTTAAAATCTTTCATACGGAGATTAGCACTTTATCCGGATGTCATTAGTCGTCCAGTTTGTAGTGCAATCGTAGAAGGTAAGAAAATAAACTTTCATATAATAAGTAAAAGAGGAGACCTTGTCCGTATTAAATATAATAATCGAGTAAAAGATGTAAAAATAGACGATATAAAGGATTTTACAATCATTTCGAAATAAAAAACATTGCCTATACCTATTAGCCCCCACTCTCTCTTTAATAAATTTGAAGGGAGTGGGGCTAGTTTTTTGTATCTATAATAATTGGTGAGTATAACAATGCATTTCAAAAGAAGACAAATAAAAATAGGGAGAAACATTCTCCCTGTCCATAATTGCTTATAGGGCAGCTGCAGGTAAGCAAGTAACTCCACAGAAGCAGTTTAAGTCAACAGTAATACATACATGTGTTCTTGCTAAGCCCAAAGATTCGATTTCATCTAAAAGTCTTGCCCTTTCAGTGTCAGTAGTTTCAGTTTGCATAGGGTCAGAGAATTGCAGAAGTTCTAATTGTGCGCAGCATGTATCTGGATCGACATTAACTACACGGAAAGCAACAGCTCTTCCAATGTCAACACCGAGTCCTGTAGTTCTTCTGGCACCTGTTCCAATGAAAATGTCGCAAGTATTTTTACACATAAGTAGAACAGGTATTGTATTGTAAGGTGTTGTATTGTCAACTACACCGCCTACTAATTCTTGGATAGAGGCTTCACAGCTGAATTCACAATCATCATCTACAATTGGACTGACTTTTTCTTGAGCTTCAACAATTGCTAATAGTACATCGCATACACAATTGCTGTTATGATGAGATTCACAACCCATTTTATTTCCTCCTTGTCTCTAGGTAATTCATTACATTAACAGATTATGAAATTCTAGTTCATCTGGAATCGGCAAATAGCCTAATTTTAGATGAAATCATTAATGAATTAAGCCTAGATTTATATAATATATAAAGGGAGGGGGAATGTTTTGTTAGGTATAAATGTATGGACATTACTCATGATTGGTTTAGCGTCTTTTCGATTAACAAGACTAGTGGTTTTTGATAAAATTACGGAATTTATTCGCAGACCTTTTCTAGACGAAGTTGTAGAAGTCAATGAGAACGGGGATGAAGAAGTATACATTCTCCCAAAAGAGAAAGGTATACGAAGATGGATTGGTGAGTTATTAAGTTGTTATTGGTGTAGCGGTATTTGGTGTAGTGCATTTTTAGTTGGACTCTATTTATTTTATCCAATCGTTGCTGAACCGTTAATCGTTATACTCGCAGTAGCTAGTGTTGCAGCAATTATAGAGACGTTTATTCAATATTTGTTGGGATAAATGATTAAGCAATTGTCGAACTTCCTCATATATTAATAAAAAAGGTAGGGGAGACTTATAGGATGAAACGAAAAATTTATGATCCAACAAAATTTCAAATTAAACAAATGCCTCAATCTACAGTGAAGAAAAGAAAAGGCTGTGGCTGCGGGAAAAGGAGAGTTAATACAACTCAAACAACTCAACAATAAATTTATTGAACTGTCTTTGATAAGACAGTTTTTTTATTTAGGCATAAATTTCTTATCATAAAATCTCCTCTCTTGAAAAAAATAAAAACGTATATGCAATCAAATGGGTTAGAAGGGATAAAACATTATGGTAAAGAAACAAATCCATCCAATAATAAGGTTATTTCTACTTTTGATTTCTATATTTGTCATCTTTTCTGGTTGTTCGACAGATGATAATAATGCTAATTCCACAAAAGCCTTAATACAAACAAATAATCCACCTCCATCTACTATTAATGGAAATGAAAAAGATCAAAAGTTAGTAATGGACGTTAAGAAAAAAGTAATGTCGAAAAAAGAAGTATATGATGTATCCGTCATTAAAGGAGAGCAAGATATATTGGTTGCCTATAAAGTAAGGCATTTAAAGCGATTTAGAATGAAAAAAATTGAAGCAGACTTACAAAAGGAATTAGAAAAAGAATTTCCAGATGAAAAATTTACAATTTCGAGTGATTACAAAATATTTTTAGAGTCCATTCGTTTACAAGACAAAATAAATAATAAGCAGATTCCTAAAGAAGACTTGGAAAAACGGCTTTCAGAAATTATCAAACTTAGCAATGAGAAAACTTAGGAGGTTTGAAATGGGTAAATCAAAAAAGAAAAAAAGTAAAACTCCTGAACAACAACAATATGCTCAATTCGAGCAAAAGCATGAAATAAAGAGACCAGTTGTTCGAAATTGTGTTGTTGCCTTTTTAGTTGGGGGAACTATTTGTGTAATCGGCCAAGCAATTTCATATTTTTATATCTATTTTTTTAATTTTACAGAACAAACGGCTGGTAATCCAACAGTTGCCACGTTAATTTTCCTTTCTATGCTATTAACTGGATTTGGTGTATATGATCGAATAGGTCAATTTGCAGGGGCGGGAAGTGCTGTTCCGGTAACGGGATTTGGAAATGCCGTTATTTCGGCTTCAATTGAACATAGAACAGAAGGTTTTGTTCTGGGAGTTGGTGGTAATATGTTTAAACTAGCTGGCTCAGTTATTTTATTTGGAGTTTTTTCAGCATTTGTCGTTGCCTTAATTAAAACACTAATTATGAAATGGGTAGGAGTTTAAAATGTTAATTGGAAAACAATCATGGATCTTTCAATCAAAGCCAGCAATAATAGCAACAGGTGTGTCAGGAGGTCCTTTTGAGAGAGAAGGTTTACTCCCAGAAGCCTTTGATATACTACATGATGATTTATGGATGGAAGAACCGTCTTATGAGCAGGCACATCGCTTACTTATAGAAGAAGCGGTTGAAGTTGCTTTAAAAAAAGCAAATTTAACTAATGATGACATTCAATTTATAATCGCAGGTGATTTAATTAATCAAATTACCCCAACAAGTTTTGCAGCTAGAACATTAGGTATCCCATATTTTGGTATATTCGGTGCTTGTTCTACTTCAATGGAAGGTCTAGCACTTTCTGCATTTATTGTGAATAATAAGGGTGCTAATTATATAGTTACTGGTGCCGCAAGTCATAATGCCGCAGCAGAACGTCAATTTCGATATCCAACAGAGTATGGGGGACAAAAACCACCTACTGCACAATGGACGGTTACCGGAGCGGGGTTTGCTATCGTTTCGCATTCCACTCCTAATCAAACTGAATTTCCAAAAATTACTTGCGCAACGATTGGAAAAGTGGTTGATTTAGGCATTAGTGATCCTTTTAATATGGGTGGAGCAATGGCACCGGCAGCAGTAGATACGATTAAGACCCATTTGAAAGATACAGGTCGTAAAATTACAGATTATGATTTAATTGTTACAGGAGATTTAGGGAAAATCGGTTATTCAGTGGCTCTCGATTTACTCCATGGAGATGGTTTAAATATTCCGGAAGAAAAGTTTAAAGATTGCGGATTACTATTGTATCGTGATGATCAACCCGTTCAAGCAGGTGCTAGTGGAGCGGCCTCAAGTGCGACTGTTATTTATGGGCATTTATTAAAGCAAATGAAAGCAGGAGTATATAAAAAGATTCTTTGTGTTGCAACAGGTGCCCTTTTATCTCCATTAACTGTTCAACAAAAAGAAACCATTCCATGTATTGCTCATGCTGTTTCGATTGAAATGGATTCATGAGGTAGGAGGGATTTAAATGCTTGCCATGTTTTTTTGGGCTTTTGTTGTTGGTGGGGCGATATGTGTTATAGGACAATTATTATTTGATGTTGCAAAATTATCACCAGGTCATACCTTAAGTGCACTTGTTGTTACGGGTGCAATTTTAGATGGTTTGGGACTTTACGAACCTTTAATGGATTTTGCCGGTGCTGGAGCAACCGTTCCAATTACAAGTTTTGGGAACTCATTAGTTCATGGTGCCCTTCAAGAGGCTGAAAGACACGGAATTATTGGGGTTATTACAGGTATGTTTGAAGTGACAAGTTCAGGTATATCAGCAGCGATCATATTTGGTTTTATCGGTGCCTTATTATTTAAACCAAAAGGATAAATTAAAATGCTTACTGTTAACTGTAATTTATGATTAATTCCTTAAACAGAGCTTTTTCCCTAATTATAGATTTTTGAAATAATATAATATCTGCCCATACACTTTTAACCTATGATACATATGCTAAATTGAACTAAAGAAAAGTGAGGTGAACTGTATGGGCTGGGGCTGCGGAGGCGGCTGGGGCGGCTATGGCTACGGATACGGTGGTGGCTATGGCTCCTCATTCGTATTAATCGTTGTATTGTTCATTCTGTTAATTATCGTTGGTGCAAGTTTCATCTGATTGAATTGATTGAATGACCTAAAGGGATAGGTTTATCTGCCTATCCTCTTTTTATTGGAATAGGAGATTATCACATTTTGGGGATATTCGCATAATATAAGGTAGCTTGCTAAAGGGAGTGGATTGAATGGATTTCTTTAAAAATGTCGAGAAAAAAACAGGTGTTAATATGAATGATGTATTCCAACTAGCAAATTCCTTACAAAATGCAAATCTATCTGACGAGAATACGGTTCGTCAAGTCGTCAAACAGGTAGCCCAAATTGCAAATCGGAATATTCCTAAAGAATTAGAAGACAAAATCGTTAAAACTATAATCAATGATGGAAAACAATTAGACTTTAATACAATTGCCAATATGTTAAATAATAAAAAATAAGGCTTTAGATATCCTGAAGCCTTTTTTACATTTATTCGTGTAATTCATTTTCATACGATTGGATATAAAGTGGAGAGTTTTCATTCCATTCGGCAATTAATATTGAAGAAGGATCATAATATCCTTGTTTTTGAAGTTCAGTCATCAATTGATCAGTACTCCAATTAATAGTTTTTAAGTTTTCTGTTATAACTTCACCATCTAAAATTAAGGTAATTGGCAAATTCGGATCTTTAGTTTGAATTTTTAAGTCCGCTTTTGTGACAACATTGTATTCTGACTTTTTCAAAACACTAAGCTGCCCATCAGTCTCCAAAATTGCATGGGCACATTCTTGAATAGAAAATATGTCCTTTTGTCGTAATAAATGTTGGAGTTGGTTTATATCTAAATGATTCTTTTTTAGTGCACTATAAACGATTTTTCCTTTATAAATGACAATTGATGGGCCGCCCTCAAGAATGGGACGTGTGCGACGATATTTTTGAGTGATTACTTCAGTTATGTAAATTAAAGATCCCCAAATAAAAACTGCATAAAAAATTTTAGTTATGCCTATTGACTGATCGAATAAAGCATTTCCAACTAATTCTCCTAATACAAGGGCAGAAATAAAGTCAAATGCTGTAATTTGAGACATTTGAGTTTTCCCTAGAATCTTTGTCAACACGAGTAAGAAAATATATCCCCCAATTAATTCTATACTTATCCGTAAGTAATCCATTGATCATACACCCTGTCTGTTTATCCTACTATTATCATGACCAATTCTTATGGATTTCATTAAAAATAAAAACTCTTGGCAAATGCAAGAGTTTTTATTGACATGTATAGTATGATTATTTTATATGTGCATAATCATGGTCTTATGTGGGATTCCTGCTTCGAAAAATTCATCTGAAGAAACTTCGAAACCAAGATTTTCATAAAACCGAATGGCATGAGTTTGGGCGTTTAATTTAAGTTTATCGTAACCATTGTCTTTAGCAAATTCAATTATTCTCTCCATCAATAACTTACCAATGCCGGACTTTCGATAAGAAGGAAGAATACAAATTCTTTCAATCTTTCCATATCCATCAATTAAACGAAATCGTCCTGCCCCAATTGGTTTGTTCTCATCATTATATACGACAAAATGAGTTGACTCTAACTCAAATTGGTCGATTTCTTCTTCAATAGGAACTTTTTGTTCATCAACAAAGACAATTTTACGAACATAATAAGCATCTTGAAGTTGTTCATCTGTTTCTACACGTATTACTTCCATTGACGCATTCTTCACTTCCCTAATAAAAACGTTTCATAAACTGTCCAAACCCCATTATCTAATTGATAAAGTAGATGGAAACGGTCAATGATTTCAGAATGCTCCACTTTTTGTAAGCTTAATTGACCATATACATCAGCATGTTCACTATTAGATAGTTGTTGACCAATTGTGATATGAGGTACAAATGCATACTCTGGCGGTGTCCCAAAGAAGCTACTATTTATTTGGTCAAATAAACCTTCTAATTCTTCAGTAGGTTCAACTTTTAGATAAATAGCATTTGTTACAGGATGAAATGTGCTTATTTTTAATGTTTTTAATTCAAATGGTTTAAAGTTCTTAGATATTTTTTCAAGTTCTTTTGAAATCTTTGCTAATTCATCTTCATTAGAATCAAACGCAGCTTTTAAGGTAAGGTGTGGTGGTATTAATGAATATTTAGGATCATAGCGCTTTCTAAAAGAATTTGCTATATCTTGAAGTTTTTTTGACGGGAAAATAACAATGCCTACTTTCATATCGTTCTCCTCCTTTCTATTTCTATAGAGAAAGCTTAGTTATTTAATTATATCAAAATTCAAAGATTATAGAAGGGAAATATTCAAATAAATTGGTACATATGAATATATATGAATATTTTATATACATTATTTATTTCGTATTTGATTAATAAGGAAATAAAAATTTTAAGCCCCTTAGTAAATCCTTTTGCCAGTATGTCCATGTATGATTGCCATTAAATTCATCATAGAAGTATTCGGTATTGTTTTCTTTAATAATTTGCATAAGTTTTCGATTAGGTGTCAGAAAGTCTCCGATTGCTCCATCTGTCATTTTTACTTCTGTTTCCAGTAATCCTACTACATGATAAATGGTTAGCAAATCCCAATGATTGAATTCGAGTGATGATTGTAAAATGTCTTGATTCACATAAGGAGAATGAAGCATTAATTTACCAAACATATTTGGATATTGCTGCGCACTTAAAAGAGACACGGTCGCAGCTAGAGAATCTCCAGCTAATGCCCGAGATTTTCCCATTTGACTAACTGGATAATTTTCTTCAATAAATGGAATGAATTCATGTATAAGAAAATTCATGTATTGCTGATGTTTTTCTCCATTTGGATGATATTTTTTTCGTCGATCTTGTACATCTTTATATGGAATGCCGAAAAAAATGATGGGCTCGATTTCATTTTCCGTTATTAGTTTATCAAGGAGACGAGGAATTCGTCCTAACATAAAATAATCTTTCCCATCTTGTGCAATCATATATGAGTATTGAGAGAATGGAGTATATTGAGGTGGTAAGTATACGAGTATTTCCAGTTCCTCTTGCAACTCATTACTATAGAATTTAAAATCTTGAACTTTTCCTTTATCCATGAAAAAATCCTCCGTGAACATAGCCTTGTATAAAAATGATAACATAATGTATGTTTGGGAAAAAATATGATGCACAATTCAAGAGGAAAGTTATGATTTAGTTAAGTAAGCTTTTATGCAGTAGGTGAATATTTCTTTTTGTATGGAAGAGCGGCTAAGATGCGATCTATATAAAACGTACGGTATTCATTTTTTGAGAAACAATATGCAAGTAAATGAGATTTACTCATTTTTTTTACAATAATAATCCGTTTCGATATATCACCATTTTTTGATATATAAATAATCTCTAACGGCCGACTTTCTTTAATGCTATTAATAAAGAATTTATACATTGGCCATCACTCCAGCATAGTATTTAATCCTATTATAACCGAACATACATTCGTTATACAACTTTGAAAAAAATTTTTGTTAATTTAAGTGAAATAAAGGAAAATAAATGATATAGTCAACATTAGTTTGTAAAGTGAAGGATGGAGACATTATGGCAAGATTATTACCTGGAACAGTATATACATTACAAGTAGCAAGAGAAGCAGAATTTGGTTACTTTTTAACAGATGGAAATGTAGATATTCTTCTTCATAGAAGTGAAATAACGGAAAGTATTGAAATTGGTCAGTCAATTGATGTGTTTATTTTTCATGATAAACAAGGTAGACTTGCAGCTACAATGAAAATTCCGAACATCCAACTGGATCAATATGGATGGTGTGAAGTTGTAGATGTAAAAGAAGATTTAGGAGTCTTTATACATATCGGGACGATAAAAGACATTTTAATCCATAAAGACGATCTTCCAAAAATGAAAAGTGTTTGGCCAACGGTAGGAGGAAAATTATATTGTACATTAAAGCTTGATAAGCGAGGAAATCTGCTAGGAAAACTTGCAACTGAAAATATAATGAGTGAATTGTTTGTTAAGGCAGATCGCCGTGCATTTAATAAAAACGTAACAGGGATTATATACAGAACGCTTTATTCTGGTTCATTTATGATTACAGAAGAAGGCTATCGTGGCTTTATTCATGAAAGCCAAAGGACAATTGAACCGAGAGTCGGATCTACTGTTACTGGACGAATTATTGATGTAAAAGAAGACGGAACAGTGAACGTTTCCTTGCTAAAACGTGGTCATGAGTTATTGGATGAAGATTCAAAGAAAATTTATTCTTATTTAGAATCTAGAGGAGGAAGTATGCCTTATACAGATAAGAGCCAGCCAAGTGATATAATGAAACGTTTTGGAATGAGTAAAGCAGCTTTTAAACGTGCACTAGGTCGGTTGATGAAGGAAGGCAAGGTGTATCAAGAAGAAGGTTGGACATACTCAAAAAAAGATCAATAAACGGTTTGTGTGTTTACAACAGTCTGAAAAGACACCTGAGTAATAATAAATGGACTCCGAGAGGGAAATTCCTCGCTCGAGTCCATTTTTTATATCCATTATTTGTTTAAGTTTTCGAAAATATTTGTTAATACAGGAACTACTTGTTTCTTACGTGATACAACGCCTTCTAACACAGCTTCATTTTCTAAAAGAGTAACGTTGTATGCTTTTTCTACAACAGCAGTTTCCTTTCCATAGGCAAGTCCTACAGAGTTGCTGTTTAAAATATCTGTAATGACAAATAAGAATAAGTCTAATCCTTTTTGATCGATAACAGATTTTATTGTGCTCTCAATTTCAGCTTTTTTCACTAAAACATCTTTTGGATCGATAACATTGATTTGAGCAATTTCAAAATGGTAATTTCCTACGTTAAATTCTTTTGCATCTAATGAAATTAATTGTTCAGCTGTTTTGTCGCTTACGTTTGCACCAGCTTTTAACATATTCATTCCATACTCTTCTAAATTCACACCAGCAATTTCAGCCAATTCTTTTGCTGCTTGTACATCTTCTTCCGTACAAGTAGGGGATTTAAATAGTAAAGAGTCAGAAATAATGGCAGAAAGCAATAACCCTGCTATTTCTTTAGTGATTTGTACATTTTTTTCTTTGAAAATCTTTTTCAAAATAGTAGCTGTACAGCCGACTGGTTCACAACGATAGTATAGTGGATCAGCTGTTTCAAAGTTCGCAATTCTGTGATGATCAATAACTTCAAGAACTTTTGCGTCTTGAATATCGTTTGCGCTTTGTTGACGTTCATTATGGTCGACTAAAATAACATGTTTTGTTTCAGTCGTTACATTTTCAACAAGACGTGGTGCTTCAACATTGAAGTAATTAAGGGCATATTCAGTTTCCCCATTAATTTCTCCTAAACGAACTGCTTCAGCATTAACACCTAATTGTTTTTTTAATTCTGCATAAGCGAGTGCAGAGCAGATTGTGTCCGTATCTGGATTTTTATGACCAAACACTAGTACTTTTTCCATAATTCTTCAACTCCATCTTTATTCTCACTTTTTTAACATTATTATGGTACTCTAAATAGAAAAATTTAACAATATTTTTGTCGAACGAACATTTTTAGTTAAATCATTTTTTCCATCATGTAAAATGTTAATACAGAAAAAAATATTTCTTACATAAGGGGTCTTTATTTTGCTAGTTTCTAATTTTATACGTATTATTGAAACTTTATTAATTTCCTTAATAGGAGGAATTATTTTTTCGATTCTAAATATACCTCTCCCATTTATACTTGGGGCTATTTGCTTTACAGTTATATGGAAAGTTTTTTCTAAGCGTGATATTTATGTATCAAATGTAATGAAAGATATAGGTTTTATTATTCTAGGACTAAATTTCGGATTGTACTTTACATTAGAAACATTTAAAGTTGCATCTTTATACATGATTCCGTATATTATATTCACTTTTATTTTAATAGGCTTTTGCATAGTGCTTGGCTACATGATTACAAAATGGGTAAAGATTGATAAGGTGTCTAGTATTTTTTCCTGTATACCTGGTGGATTATCAGAAATGGTGATAGCAAGTGAGTCTCTCGGGGGGAAAAGTAGTTATGTAGCGATCTTTCAGACAATCCGATTGATCACGGTTCTATCTACTGTTCCACTATTAATGACTCATTTCTTTTCAATTAATAATCAAGTTAATCCCGAAGTAGGGGAGACATTACAAGCAAATATTCCCCTTGTTCATTATGTATGGTTTATTATACCGATTATCATTAGTTTATTAATAAAGAACAAACTTCCAGCTGGAATTATAATTGGATCCCTAGTAGGGACAGCGATATTAAATATAGGCTTTGTTCAACTTCCGCCCGTACCCGAACGATTCATGTATTTTGGACAATTGCTAGTTGGTGCTAGTATTGGAAAGAATATTTCAGTAGAGGATTTAAAGCGCGGTGGAACATATAGTGTAATCTATTTTGGTATTTCACTATTGATTATTGTATTTTCCATTATATTAGGAATGTTACTAGGGTTTTTCACTCCATTAAATTATGCGACTTCTATTTTAAGTATAGCTCCAGGAGGATTATTTGAAATGGTGTTAACCGCTTATGCAATAGGAGGAGACCCTGCAATCGTTAGTGCATTACAATTAATACGTATATTAATGATCGTGTTAATCGTTCCTTCTTTTTTAAAATGGTTGTTTACTAGAAAATTTAAAAAGCAAATACAATCTCAAGAGCTGCCTTAAATAAGGCGGTTTTTTTATATCTTTCCAAAGAAAAATTATATTTCAATAAATTTTTTTAATAAAACTATTGATTTTTATAATTTTCGTGGTATAAATATACATATGTATTAATAAATATTCAAATCGTATACAACAAAGAGAATTGAAGGAGAGAGAATAATGAAAAAAGGTTTATTAAAAGGATTAGTTCTAGCATTAATTATTGGGTTACTTGCAGCTTGTGGATCCAATTCTGGAGACGGAAAAAAAGTATTAAAAATGGCAACTTCTGCAGATTATCCTCCATTTGAATCATTTGATGCAGAAGGAAACTTTATTGGTTTTGATATCGAAGTTGCTAAATTAGTTGCTGAAGAATTAGGTTATGAATTAAAAATTGAAAACATGGACTTTAGTGGCTTAATCGGTGCACTTCAAGCAAAACGTGTTGATATGGTATTAGCTGGTATGAACGCTTCTGAAGAAAGAAAGAAAAACGTAGACTTCTCTATTGAATATCACAAATCTGGTGAAGTTTTTATCTCTAAAGCAGACGCTGGAATCGATAGTTTAGAAGATTTAGAAGGAAAAACTGTAGGGGTTCAATTAGGAACAATACAAGAAGAAGGTGCAGATAAGCTAAAAGACGAGTATAACTTTACAGTAAGTAAATTAAATGATGCAACAGTTTTAATTCAAGAACTTATTACAGGACGTATTGATGTTGCATATTTAGATAAAACTGTAGCTAAGGGGTATATGGATGAGCATGGTTTTGTAGGATTTGAAGATGTATCAGATAGTTCACCAGGTATGGCGATTGCATTCCCTAAAGGCAGTGAGTTAATTGATGATGTAAATAAAGCTTTACAAAAATTAATAGATAGCGGAAAAATTGACGAACTAAAAGCAAAATGGTTACCAGAAGAAGAATAATTGAATATTAAAAGAGAGGTGGTAAGGCATGAATTTGGATTTTAGCCAAATCGTGCCTTATATTCCGTTTATATTAGAAGGAATATGGGCAACGATTAAGTTCGTTTTTATATCAATTTTTATAGGATTATTATTAGGGACAACATTAGCTACATTTAAAATAACAAATAATAAATTGTTAAAAGGAATTGCAGATGTTTATACATCAATTTTTAGAGGTACACCTTTAATTCTGCAATTGTTTTTAATTTATTTTGCTCTACCTCAATTAACAGGGGTAGATTTAGGTATGTTTGTGTCAGCTATTCTTGCATTCGGATTGAATTCAGCGGCATATGTATCCGAAATCATTCGTGCTGGAATCATGGCTGTTGACAAAGGACAAACGGAAGCTGCTCAAGCATTAGGTATACCTTACAAAAAGATGATGGTGAATATTATATTACCTCAGGCATTTAAAAACATTTTACCTGCCTTAATGAATGAAATTATTACATTAACTAAAGAATCGGCGCTAGTGGCAACAATCGGTTATATGGACTTAATGAGAAGAGCTGAAATAGTTGGAGCTCAACTTTATCGTAATTTTGAAGCGTATATTTTAGTAGGTATCATTTATTGGTTTATGATCTTTATTTTAACAAAACTTGGCAGCATGTTAGAAAGGAGGTTGCGTCAAGGTGATTAATGTAGTGAATTTACATAAAAGCTTTGGAAATAATCAAGTATTAAATGGTATTTCAACTTCTATTAATAAAGGGGAAGTTGTTGCGATTATTGGACCTTCTGGATCAGGTAAGTCAACCTTTTTACGCTGTATCAATTTGTTAGAAAAACCAACTAAAGGGGAAATATGGATTAATAATCAAGATATTACGAAACAAGATACCAATATTTTAGAAGTTCGAAAATCAATCGGAATGGTATTTCAACATTTCCATTTATTTCCTCATATGACCGTTCTACAAAATATAACGTATGCTCCGATCCATGTAA
>Ga0180215_1000829_pt1 | contig 36302 bp, 18 predicted proteins | sample eDN3rd37CBELigBY_FD_128871 | JGI IMG/M metagenome (GOLD analysis project Ga0180215, IMG submission 128871) | Enriched backyard soil microbial communities from Emeryville, California, USA - eDNA 3rd pass 37_C BE-Lig BY (version 2) (version 2) | ecosystem: Environmental > Terrestrial > Soil >...
CCATCCCGATGTTGAGGTGTGTCCCGACGTCCGGTGGCGTACCTCCAGGGTTCGCGTAGCTCCACTTCCGGTCCAGACGGCCGAAAGACGAGTAGATGTAGCCGTCCCATCGATCCATGTGGGTGGTGTCGGGGAGAAGCGAGCCCCCAGGGTACCGAAGGGGATGCGAGAACCGCTGCCTGACGCTGATGACCTGGCCAGCAAGATCCCGGCCGGTGGAGACCTCATACAGCGGCTTGGAGCACGCTGCAGTCGACCAAGCCCCCCCGCAATATGCCGTGCCGTGCTGGGCATCGACGGGCAAGCCGTTCTCGACATTGAGGGCTCGGTACTGCATGCGCTTCGGACGCCAGAACTCATCGGTCTCAATGATCTGGCTCAACGGTGCGGCGGCGCCGCCAGCATCTGGCCCTCTCGATCCGCTCAGTAGCGACGAAGAGTTGGGGGCGAGCGTGAGTGTAGTCGGACGTCGGTGAGATGGTCTTCGGGAGACTGGACATGAGCCTAAGATAGACCGCCCAGGTGAAAATCTCGACAACTTCTTCTCGGTCTCCCAGTAGAGAGACGTTCCCTTTGGGGTCATACGCCACCGGGAGTGTTCCGGCATCAACCGACACCGTGGAGAATCGATAGCCGTGGTCCCTCCAGCCTCCCTCCCAAGAGATCGCCCCGCTATCCTTCAAGACCAACACTCCTATCCCTCTAGACTGGGCCGTTCCAACCGAGGCAGTCGTGGCGGATACCAATTAATCTAACTGTCAGAGGAACCTAGTGATCCGACACAACGACTAATGGTGGGCTCAAGCCAACCTGCATTCGGATTACCCGCCCAGGCATCTCGGAGGAGGCGTAGGTCATCTGGATAGCTCCGATACCTGTCACTCAAAGCGGAAATGAAGTCGGAGGATCCCCCGACCAGTGCATGCATCTCGTGTGAGATCAGAACACCCCAGCGGCCATTCTTTGAATAGATCGCATTCTCAAGGGTAAGAGGCAGTTTCAGGTAATCTTCATATGATGGATTGTCACAAGCCCAATGACCCCATTCTCTATCCAGAAATGATAGTCCCTCGGATTCAACTGTCGAGATGAAGAATCCGTCCTCGCCCGTTTGCTTGAGGGCAAATAATACTGCCCGGAACTGCTGGTCGGTTAGGTGGTAGCCGCTGGTCGGATAGAAGATCAGACCAGAGGCTACCTTTGACCGGAAAGGCCACGAAAAGGGATCGTTACTGCGGAAGACATGTTTCCATGCTGTCCGGATCACTGAAAGCTCGGTAATTTCGCTAAGTTGTCCCATTCCTCAATGCTCCACGAATTTGATCTTTCGGACGCCTTCTTCGATACCATGAACATCCACCGTTGGCGGACCGCTCTTCGACGTAGCTCGAAAAGTCACCGTTCCGCCATCGGTAGCACGAGCGGTGAAGACACCTGGTTTGACCTCAGTAGCGGGATTCGATCCCCTCAACTGGTCAAATAGTTTTCGAGCGTCACGAGAATCCCCCACAACCTCGCGAACACCACTTCCCCTACCCGCACGACCAAGGGTACTCAAGCCTCTTGCGGTGTCTCCCGCGGCCTTCTCTCCACGAAACCAGGAACCAATTGCATCAAAGATCTTCCCAATTCCGCTACGCTTCGCGACATTCCCCGCTTCCTTCGCGGCCTTTCCCCCTTTTCCGACTGGGGCTAGGGCTCCAGCGGCAAGCTCACCAGCTTCGATCGCAAGCTCGGCGGCCTTCTGGGCTCCACGCTCACCCGTATCAAGACCTTCCTCACGTTTCTGCTCAAGGTCTTCTGCAATTTCGTCAGTCACCCCTTGCCCAGGTCGATCGTATCTTGGAAGGATCCCTTGTACCTTATCGGTAGCCTTGCGACCGAGTTCGCCCGCTTTGTCTACCAACTTGTCCTTCAGATCCTCGTACGTGTCAGAAACCTTCTTTAATCTGTTCGCTACCGAATCAAAGAAGCCTCCGACCGGCCCCCGCTCTTCAGCGAGGTCTCTCGTCCCCAGCCCCATCGGATCCCAGAAACTAATCGGATCGAAGCTCGCGTAGGCGTACGGGTTGTAACTGTCGATGAAGCCCAGGGGATCGTGAGAGAGGAACTCTCCCAAGGTTGGTGAGTACCAACGATTGCGCATCCAGATGAAACCCGTGGTATCCGAGCGCCAGGCGGACACGAACCCGAACGGGCTCTCCACCGGGTGGACGCAGGGGTTGACGCCGTCCTCTCGGCAGAGTTCTGACTCCATGGAATCCAGGAGGATAACCTGACCTTCAGCGGTGTAGGTCGCGATGTCGGAGAGCTGCTGCTGATCTGGGTCCCAGAATGCAACGACCGAGTTGCGGTGATCGACGATGGGGAAGAGACGATCGGAGACCCATGGAACGCTGTAACCGATCAGGTTGTCGATCCCGGGCCCCCATTGCGCGTGCCAGAGAAACGCCTGGCTGCCCTCGCTCCACTCTGCGGCCATCTGCAAGCCGTCATAGTCGAAGATTCTCTCAGTGGAGTACCCGTACGGGTCTTCGGAGACGCCCACCAGGCGACCGAAGGCATCATAGAGATAGCGTTCGGTGTTGCCGTACTGATGGACTGCGGAGAGGATCCCAAGTTGGTCGAAGACCAGCTCACGATCTCCCAGAAGAGAGACATTGCCCTCGAGGTCGTACTCCACCGAGAGTGTTCCGGCATCGACCGACACCGAGAAGAATCGATAACCGTAATCTCTCGAGCCTCCCTCCCAGGAGGTCGGTCCGCCGTCCTTCAACACCAACGAGCCGGGGCTCTCACGCTCGTAGGTCGCGAGTGACGCGCCGACCAGATCTCCCAGGGTATCGGTGGCCAGGGTCGCGGCGGGTCGAGCCATCCCAATGTTGAGGTGCGTCCCGACGTCCGGTGGCGTACCTCCAGGGTTCGCGTAGCTCCACTCCCGGTCCAGACGGCCGAAAGACGAGTAGATGTAGCCGTCCCATCGATCCATGTGGGTGGTGTCGGGGAAAAGCGAGCCCCCAGGGTACCGAAGGGGATGCGAGAACCGCTGGCTGACGCTGATGACCTGGCCAGCAAGATCCCGCCCGGTGGAGACCTCATACAGCGGCTTGGAGCAAGCTGTCGTCGACCAAGTCCCCCCGCAATATGCCGTGCCGTGCTGGGCATCGACGGGGAAGCCGTCCTCGACATCAAGGGCTCGGTACTGCATGCGCTTCGGACGCCAGAACTCATCGGTCTCAATGATCTGGCTCAACGGTGCGGCGGCGCCACCTGCGTCGTGACGCCGGCCAGCGTAGCGGTCCCCATTCCAGGAGAAGTCGATATCCCCGGCCAAGCCACCTGAGCGGAGTGAGAGGCGCCCGGCGTGGTCGAAGTACTCGGTCCACGAATCGCCCCCACCCGAGAACGATACCGTACGGCTCCAGCCGATGCCCGCGCCCGGATCAGCCGGATTGAACGGGGTGGCATCCTGGAGGCTGAGGGTCGAAGTCCACGTCCGCTCCGCATTCCCCGGACCGACCTGGGTTCGGATCGTACTCACACTCCCATCCGGGTTGTCATACGCCACGACGCTGCGGACGGCCGAGTTGGGTTGAGGGTAACCGCCAACACCGTTGTTGTAATTCCACGCTTCAGTTACGCGGCCGAGTCCGTCGTATTGGTACGACCGGTGAAGCTGTTGATATCCTCCTGAAGCCACGTAGATCCCGTGCGGATGCTCACCGGATTGCTGGCTGTACACGAAGGACACGCGGCTCTGTTGGGAGACCTCCCGTTCTCGGACCCGACCCGCAAAATCATACGAGATGGTCTCGCCGGGATCGCTCCAGTGGAGCGCCATCGCTCTATAGTTGATCTCCCCGAACTCGTTGTACGAGAAATAAGAGTCTTGGCTGCCGTGCGCATGGACATACTCAACCGCGCCCCGCCGGTCGTATGAGTAATACGTATCTTCAAACTCAAGTCGATCCAACTCATCAGACAAAGCCCCTTTCGACAGCACCTTCGGCCAGCCGACGAGGTTTCGTTGATACTCGACCATTCCATCGGAAGCTGGGTCGTAAGTGCGCTCCACGAAGCCAAGTGGCGAACGAACGAAGCTTCTCTCCCTCGCGAGCCCGCCTCCCTCCACCCGCTCACCCACGGCAAGGTCATTCAGGTCGAGGGTCTGGGTCGTCGTGATGCTCGAGTAGCCTCCTCCTCCATCGGGGCTCACCACAGAGTGGCTCACGATTCCCTGGCGCTCGTTCCATACATAGGCGTGGTGGGAACCGTCCGGGGTCCACTGCCAAAGGGGTCGCCCGATCGCGTCAAGGGCCTGCAGCGTATAACCGCCATCGGGGGCCTCTGTGCGAATCACATTGCCGGTGAGTGAGCGGGCGATCGTGGTAACCAGACCGTTCAGCGATGCTTCCCGAACCCGCCCAAGGGGATCGAAGCGGTAGGAGGTATCCAAGAGGATCTGGGCATTCTGTGTCGCCCTGAGACCTGCGATGTGGCCCGTCCCAGCGTAAGTTCGCTTCCAAAGCGTACCACGAGAATCCTTGAAGGAAACCGCGCGCCGAAGCCCGTCATAATCGAGGGTCTCCTGGAGATACCCTGAGCCAGTCGCCCCCTTACGGTGCCTCGAGATCAGGTCTCCATCGTCCGAGTAGTCTAGCTCCGTGATGCGGGGCTCCTGTGCTCCCTCGATGATCTTCGTAACCAGTTTCCTCGCGTTTCGCTCATATGCGATCTCGAGACCTTCGGGGTCGGTCTCGCCAATCAGCCTTCCCTCAGGTGAGTAGCGGAAGGTATGCGTCGAGGCCTCCCACGATCGGGCCACGTCCTGGAGGCCGCGCCCCTGGCCGCAGGCGCCGGGTTCGAGTTCCTCGCACTCAAACACCGCGTTGCCCTCACCATCATGAGCCCAGAACGTGGCAGACAGCCTCGAGCCGCTGGCGCTCTCCACTATCTCTGAGAGGAGGTTGTTCCAATCGTCATAGGCCCGCTTCCCGATCACACTGGGTGGACCGCTGACGACCCCCTCAACCGCAGGCGCCTGCTCCCAACGAACGACCCGCCCGTCGACGTCACGTTTAAAACCATGCTGGCTACGTGCGCGAGTCAGCGTCGTGGGTAGGCCAAGCTCAGAGTAGCGCAATCTGCTCACGTCGACGAAGTCCGCCGAACCTCCGGGCTGAGAAGATGCCGAAGAAATGTGACCGAGCACCTCGGGGGGCAAGCCGTAGTCCGCAAGCCCGGAAAGACCTTCCCCTCCGGAGAGCCACTGGTAAGGGCCAGGCAAGGCTGGGTCGGCTACCAGCGGAATAACGCCCCCTACGGATGGGTAGGTGCCTAGGGTTCTGGTCTCAACCCTCGCGAGCAGTCCTGACCAACGCTGTGAGGTCGAATCGCCTGGAGCACCCCAATACTGATCGAGGCGTCCGTCCCGCTGGCTTCCGTAGTAGAAGTAGTCAATAGACGATCCGTCGGGCATCTTCACCCAGGCAGAGTTTCCGCCGGGTGCCCATGAATACAGGATCGAGAGCCAAACGTCATCGCTGGACGAGCCCCTCGATACCTGGACCGGACGGCCGATGTACATACTCTGGCCATCATTGTTCAGCGAGCGATCGAGGAATTCGATACCGGCAGGAGCGCTGTCACCTGACAACAGCCGCCATTCCATCACCCCACGCCCGAGCCGGGAGTCCCGGAACCCGGCGAATGACAACTGCTGGTAGTCGAGGTAGCGGCGTTCCTCCATCTGCGGGTGAAACACACCGGGTGATACGACCTTGAGCGACTCGCCGGGCGTGTACTCCACGCTTGGTGCCTGCTCGATCAGCCCCTCTTCGATGGAGATCAGTTCGTTGAAGAAGGGATCATACGCGAAGCGACGGTAGGTCCCCACATGAACGATCGTAGCGCCGGTTGGCTCTATCATCGAGGACGCCCCGTCTACCCCCGCGTACTCCTCTACTTGGAGAAGATTCCGGCGTCGACCCCAGAACCCTGGTCTCTCCTCGGCCACCCCGTCTTCGCCTACGGCGGGTTCGTCATAGGTATAGATCGTATAGCCCTTGCTCACGCTCCAGGATTGGCCTTCCCGTATCGGGCGACGCTCCTGCAAGATCTCTCCGTCTACGTTGTATAGACGTTCGTGGATCAAATAGGACTGGCCCGATTGGGAAGCGACCCGCTTCTCGAGGATTGCGTGGACCAGCCACTGGCCTCGGTAGTTCAGCCCGTAGTAGGTACGATCCCCGTCACGATCATAGGTCTCCACCCACGAACAGATCCGATTGACATCTACCCCGACCCGCTTTCGGCTCCTTTGCGACCGTGTGGCCATGTAAAGGGGATCCAGCGAACCTCGGCTCTCATCTCTCTCCAGGATGCTCGTGAGCCCGTTCGCCTTTGAATCCGAAACCTCCGCTACAGCGATCTCACCGCAGCCCACCTGACTTCGACGTAAGGCATTGAATGGACCGATGCTATCAACCGGAACAACGTATGGCTTTCGTCTCCAGCTCCCTGGAAGGTTATTCCGGTTTGTCTCCATGAGATCGGGCCGACAGAAACGAGGCTCGTCATAACCAGAGTGAGTAATCCCGGGCCGGGAAACGAAAGGGGTGCAAACTGGCCCTTTCCAGTACTCTGAGACATCGTCCCGCACCTCGTAGCTGACGGACGATGAGGGAGGCGGCTCCACAGACGTCTCCATCGGATACATCGACAAGAGCACCGATGGGACCAATGTCTGGACCGGATCGTCATCCACCATGCCCTCCGGTGCGAAGGCGAACGTAAACTTCGGAAGGGTTGTCGTCCACCCTTCGGTTCCTTCATCCGGAGGCACTACCGAAGGGTCCTGACGATTCTCCGCACCCCCATAACGCTGGCTCTCCACTCGATCGAAGGATGGAGACCATGGATCGGAGACGTACCTAGTCTCTGATTCGACGACACCATCGTTCTCGACCAGTATGATGTTGTTTGCAACCTGCGACACATATGCATCTCGCTCACGACGAGCGTAGTCACACGGATCCTCTTCGACCTTCTCGCCCTCACAACCATACCCCAGACCCAAGATCACACGGTCAGCAAAGCAAGCACAAGCGATCTCCTCTGAGCAGCCGAGGGCCAGTCCGTAGTGGAGTCGGTACTCCTCCTCCACCTTGGATGATCTCGCTGATATGTATCGCGAAACGGCGATGTTCTCCCACTGATACCCGAAAGTAGTGAGCCTTGGGCGAGCAGCCTCTACCTCCCCGCCCAGCGGCGTCGCATCCATTCTGGATACGACGCTGAGATAGGCCTCGATAAGGGGAGCGAACGTGTCCCAATTATGAATGGCGGGATGACCAGCAGGGGCTTGCGATGGATATGAGTAAGCGAACTCGACCTGAGAACCAGCGGGCCCCCTCACCTTTGCTAGCAGACCAAAGCGCTTATCAGAGACCGGGCCTTCATCGAAATACTCGAATTCGAGTCGTCGACCTAGATCATCGACAACAAAGGACGTCCGCGAACCTCGCTGTCCGAACGCTGCGAACCTCCGATTTCCACGAGCAGCGAGAGCGATCGCGAAATCCAAATCCCGGCCAAGGGAGGACGTGCCATCTGCCAAGAGAGCAGCTCGAAAATTCGAAGTGGAGAGAACCGTCTGCCAATCATCTCGAGTCGCCGTCGACGACCTCTCTCCCGTCATCACCCCAAGTATGGCACAAGCATCACTGTACACCGCGAGAAGGTCACCATCCAGGCACCGATCCCATAGGCGGCCAAGGGGAGTGCGCTCATACTGGAGCAGGAAACCGTTGCCAAAGCGGTCGACATCGCGGACCAAGTTTCCTCGGCTTGAGAAAGCAAGGACACTTCCATTCGCACGACGAAGGGCCCAGCCACGCTCCGGTGATGCAGCCTCAGAGCCTCCAGTCCTCGCAATCGTGTCGGTCCCCCCGGCCCTCGGGAGATAGAGCCCCGTTCCCGAATCGTAGATAAAAAGATGCTCACGCCCCTTCCCATCAACGTACATCACACAGGTTGAATCCAGCCCGTTCCATCCGTGGCAATAGAGAGCGGCCCAGCCAGGCTCCTCTCCCCTTCTCATCGGAACGATCCGCTGATCCCAATTGTGGTGCCAGGCTGTTCCCAGGAAGCTACGGGCGGTTCTACCCGAGCTATATGCTCGGGAGAACCGAAGCGGACGGCTCGGTCCCGCGAAGGAGAGATCGGTCTGCTCGAGTTCCAGGGTTCCGGTCCCCAAGCTCACGGGATCGCCGTCGATCGCCCGCTCGTTCTCCGACGCCGTCAGCTCGAGGGCTTTCCTTTGGTCATCGTCACGAGACCCCCGGTTCATCAGGTCCTGCAGCCCAGTGTCGGTGGGTCCAGGTGGAACGAATATCCCACCACCTGTTCCGCCACCTCCCGTTCCACCACCTCCCGTTCCACCGCCTCCCGTTCCACCGCCTCCCGTTCCACCGCCTCCCGTTCCGCCGCCTCCCGTTCCACCTGGATTATCGTCGCACCAGGCGTAATGCGCAGACCACCTTGTACAATGTGGAGGATCGCAGCACTCCGTTTCCGGTGTGATCACCGTCGGATCGACGGTTTGCTCTTCGATAGTCTCGGTACAGTTACCGAGCGATTGACACTTCACGCACCTCTTGATCCCTCCATACTCGGTGCAGTAACAGGTCCCCATCGGACCACCGGCATCGCAACACCAACTGGACTTCCCCCCGGATGGCCCCGAAGTTCCAGAACTTCCCATGCAATGAATAGCAAGTTCCGGATTCGAGGGGACAGTCCCTCCAGCCGTCCTGCAGAGATCCGAGTCCCCGTCCGGTGCGATAACCTCACAGATCTTCGGCACACCATTTACAACTGGTATGAAGTCTGGACCGCAGTTTGCGCACAGGCCTCCGCATTCCGGTGGCACGTGGGATGGGTCCATCATCTGGGTACATATCGGGGGAAGCTTCCCATTGTTGCCAATGTCACACCTTGCTGCAGGAGGTGCTCCTTCACTCCCGTTCGGCCACGGGAGGTCATCGCACATCGGCCTCGCGACCTCACACTGCCGACAGAGATGCAGATCGGGAAGTGTCTGCGCAAAGTTCCAGTCACCACCGAACGTACGCAAGTATACCGCCTCCTTACCCCATGACTGGAGTTCGTGAAGCGAGGTCCCAAGATTGGAATCAGGCGGTGCAATGAAGAATGAGTCGGGACACAGCCTGGGATCGATACATCCTGTCCCTCCGATCGGATCCACCCGCGTACATCCACTGTTGCTCTCACAGCAATCCCCAACCCCCGAGGCAAGTGTGTTGCTCGCGAAGACCAGATCCTTTCCGAGCCAGGGCGTCAGTCCAGACAGCTGACCCGACACAATCATGAAGTCCCGACTCTCGATCCTTGCCGACCCTGTACCTCCGGGAAAGACCGCCGCATCCTTGACTACGACGAAGAGGCCGCCATCAAACGCAAGTGAGCCCTGCGACGCTTCGACAAAATCACCGACAACGCCCAAGGTAGAAGCCCTATTGGCTTCGTAGGCGGCATGGACCGCATGTGCTCTCAGATCATGGTCAGCAGCCTCGATCCCTCCACCTTCCAACGTGGCGACGAGCGCCAGATAGTACGCGGACTCCGGAATCGCGATCATCTCCTCTAGAAAGATCGAAGAGAAGTAGTCGGCCAGACTCGAGAATGAATCGCTGTACGAGATTGAAGATGGTGAAGATTCGAAGTGGCCAGTCTGCGAGTGTCCGTACGGAGGGCAGGCGATCGAGGAGCCATCACAGGTCCAGGTCGCCACGAAGGGCTCGAGTTGCTCGTCGCAGACGTACTCGCTACCTCGCCTCGTATCCGGAGGGCAGGCGCTGGAGATCCCATCGCAAACCTCCGGAACATCACAAACGCCCTCCGCCCAGCGGCAGACGTACTCAGATCCTCGCTTCAGATCTGCGGGGCACCCCACCGTGACGCCGTCGCAATACTCCGTCAGGTCGCAGATGCCCGTTGAGCTTCGGCAAGGATACCACTGGTTCTGCTTCGCATCGATCGGGCAAGACTTGGATGATCCGTCGCAAACCTCCGCGACATCACAGACACCGGCGCTCTCGCGGCAAACGGTCCCGGTCTGAGCAACGCTGTCGTGAGGACAAGAAGATGAATCGCCTGAACATCTTTCTTCAATATCGCAGGTACCGGACGCAGCCCGGCACAACGTCCCCGAAGCTTGAAACGAATCGACTGGGCATAGGTCCGATATACCGTCACAGACCTCGGCTTGATCACAGCTCCCTTTCGATTCCCGGCAGACCGATCCACTCGCAATGGGTCCACAGACTCCATCGGTTGCGGCACCTGCCGCCTGGCTACAAGCCTGGCAGTCCGATGTTGCGCCACCCCCACAGGCGCTATCGCAGCACACTCCATCGACGCAGTGACCGCTCGCACAGACGTGGGGATCCACGCTGCATGATTCTCCATCAGACGGCCATGACAACACCGAGTGTGAAACATAGGTCTCGAGCATCGGAGGAACCGAATGAAAGATCGAGCTTTGCTGGACAAGCAAGTAGCTGCCAAGGTCGGAAGCCGCAGCGGCTGGCATCGTTCCCGCAGACCATGTCGAGGTTCCAATACCCTTCGTCGCGAGTTGTCCAGTTGGTGTAAGGAGATGCCCGCGAACATATCCCCCCGTTTCATGGGAAGATCTCCGCCCTAACCAGACGGCAAGATTCGTCCGACCATCGAAGGTGACGGATGGATATCTACCGATGTTCTGCCACACATCCGTCGGGTGGTCGATGAGCGTACTCGAACCAAGTGTCTGCCCGTTCCACTCGATCCACCTCCCAGTCACCGAGGGCTCTCCAATCGCAGGTCGTTGTTCCCATACCGCCAGGAAGCCCAGAGCCGAGGGAGCGATCGCGGGGATGCGGCCCCGGGGCGAGGCCGCTTGGTACACGGTTGTCTTTGGGCAGTTCCCATCACAGCTGGGGGATCCACTCACCGCAGCAAGCTGGATCTTTCCACTCTCCTCCCAGATCACCGCGCTAACGATCCCCTGTATGGCGACACGGGGAGCAAACGAAGAATCGTTGTCGAGAGAGATGTTGGAAGAAACGGTGCGAATCGCGCTGTGAGACCAAGTGGAACCGCTCTTCGACACCGTACGATACTGGACCGAATATCGCTCGGGACTTGTGCTCTGTTCGTGCGCCCACACCACGGTGAATCGATCCTGGCCGCCTGCAACATCCGGCAGCAACTCTTCGTTCCCACTGGTCGAGGTGAGGCTGGTGACCGTGCTCAATACCCCAGATGTGGAAACACGGCGACTCTTGACGTCGCCCAGCTGCGTCCAGACGACGTAGTATGTCCCTCCAGAGTAGGCGACTCGAGGGGTTCCGGCGGTCAGCCCAGTTGCAATGGAGATGCCCCCTGTCGGTGCTCGAAGGCCACCGGTCTGCGACACCAACAGGCCACGAACCTGAGCCGCGAACGCCGCCCCCTCCTTCCAGACAATGAGGTACCCTCCGTTCCCTTCGGAAGCGACGGCGGGAACAAAATCGAGGACCGGATCGGCCACCCGAGCGATCACAATCCCCGGCCCTTCATAGCCCTGCTGCAGAGAAGGAAGCACGCGAACCGAGAGGCTTCGGTACCCCCCTGGTTCCTCCTCGACCCACGCCAGCAGATCGGCGCCATCGCCTGAGGCGAAGGTAGCCTCCCCGGGGGATACCCTAGGCGAGACCAACCCGCTCGTCAGAGCCGATGCGCCGTTCTCATCGAGATCCAAGAAGGAGAGTCCCGCGTCGCTCAACCACCCAAGCCGAAGTCCGCCGAGCGAGCGGCGCCAGAGACTCGGCCAGGACGCGGAAAAGGATGGGAGCGCGACTGTCCTCTCCACCGAGCCGACTTCACCCTCCTCCGCGATCTCACGGATTCGGATCTGGCCTCCGGGGTTCAGCGTCTCCCAAGCCACCCAATACTGCAGTCCATCGAACGCCAGCTCTGGTGAACGCGAGTGCGTGGCCTGTCCTCCGATAAAGAGGGCCTGTTCGTCGAGCAAGCTCCCATCTGAAGAAAGGCGCGCGGCTCGGATGCTACCAAGTAGCGGTGATGGTTCCTCCTCCTGCCATGCGACCAGGAGCGAGTCGCTTCCCCACACGATCGAGGGCCGGAGCGGAGAGGCAAGTGATGGAAGCGTGATGACGGATTCTCGGGAACCGGTGTCCGAGAGGAGCGCGGCACGGATCGATGTGGCGCCCGCCCCGTCCAACTCCTCCCATGCGACAGCAAAGCGATTCCCAAGCGAAGCCACGCTCGGACTGCGCTCGTGTACGCCAAACTCAGCAGCGATAGGAAAGCCAATGGGATCTGAAACGAGCTGGCCGGTGCCGACACGCACGCCAACGAGATCACTCTCTACCTCAATAGAGGCTTTCGAACCCAGCGTTGCGCTGCGTTCGGCCTTCTCTTTGATATGCAGTTCCTCCCAAACCACAAGGAAGCCGTCGTCGGAACCGGAAACTGCGAGTGCTTCCGACCAGAATCGATTCCTGGCCAGCCGGGTATTCTCGGGATCGAGCGCGATTCCGTCAGAATCGAAGCGGCGGGCCATCACGGCATAGCCACGCTCCCCGACCCGCTCCTGCCACACGAGAAGAAAGACTCCATTCGAGTAAGCAAGCGCAGGCAAGAAGGCTCGATCGGGTGCAGCCCTCTCGAAGATCGTTTCTTCGATCGATGTCTCGGGCGTGATCAAAGGATCTAGGACTGCTGGATAAGCCGATCGATCGAGGAGCGCCTCGGGGACCACGAGGTGGATCATCTCGTCGACGTAGGCGTGCGCCACACGAGTCGCGACACCCGCAGCGTCGATCCACGTGGCCGCGCCGTAGCGAATCCGGCTCTCCGTATGCGGATCGAAGAAATGGAGGCCACCTTCCGTGGTGGTCACCTCGGACAGACCGCTCGGACGCAGGCGCACATGGAGATCACCACGTCCGAGGGGGCTTGGTCTCGAATCGCCAGCTCTGCTCCAAACCGTCTTCACGGCTAGCAAGACGCTCCGTCGCTGGACCACGCGGGATCTCGAGGATGCCTTCCTCTGTCACGGAAGCCGAACCAGTCGCCTCACGAACCTCCACACCTTCCCGCCCCAGGGCGACGGCTTCGATCTGCAGGGCGGCGGGCTCAGCTACGCGCCCGCTGGTACGGGTGGGAGCGATGGAGAATGCGTCGTGCGTGGCTTCAATGGAGTAGCCCGGGCGCCTCGCGACCCAGCGTCCGTCTTCCTCACGAAAGGCAAGCTGCGCTTGCCGCACGAGTCTCTCTACGTCGACAGCGGCAGGGAGCGCTGGACTGGGGGGCTCGGCTAGTGTCCCAGCCTCTATCTCCATTTCCGTTTCAGCAGGAAAGGACAAGACCACCGGAGCATAGTTGACGCTTGAAGGCCCAAGTTCCTGCCTGTCCGATAGCAACACGTAGAGGACGGCGATGACTACGAGAGCACCAACTCCAGCTAGAAAGACGCGAGCAGGCTCCACCACACACCCCCATCGTTTGGTGTAGAGCACCGACCCTAAGGGAGGTGAACGGATGGTGTCAATACGTACACTTCATCAGAACAATCCGATGCTGAAGTGCAATGCGAACGGCGCCTCCCGCAGCACCGGATCCGGATCCAGGTTGAAGCCGAAGTCCAGCGCCACCGGCCCGACCGGCGTGGCGTAGCGCAGCCCCGCGCCCACCGAGGTCCGGAGGCGAAGGGTCTCCAGGTCCACCAAGCTGGGATCGGAGAAGAGGTTCCCCGCGTCGGTGAAGATCCCGCCCATCAGCGCCCCCTGGATCGGGAAGCGCAGCTCCGCCCGCAGGAGCGCGAAGACCTCGCCGCCGGTGGAGAGCACCTCCCGATCCTGCTGGAGGAAGCGCGCCGCCTGGGAGCAGCCGGCGTTGAAGAGCAGCGCCTCGCAGTCGGCGATCTCCTTCCGCAGGACCTCCCGCAGATCCTCCGGGACCACCGCGTCCTCCGAGAAGCCCCGCAGGGATCCCGATCCGCCCAGATAGAAGCGCTTGGGCGCGATGGTCTGCGAGTCGTCCCGCAGGGGAAAGACCTGGCCGCCGCTCCCGGAGAGCACGAGGGTGGTGCGGCTGCCGAGCGGGATGTAGCCGGTGATCGTCCCCGAGACCTTGGCGAAGTCGACGGTGGTGTCGCCCCCGAGGTCCCGCGCAAAGTCGGCCTCCAGCTTCACGAAGAGACCCGAGTGCGGGAGCACCGGATCGTCCTGGAGGTTCAGGACCAGCGAGGGCCGCACCGAGCCGAGGAGGGTGTCACCGTTGGGAAAGCGGAGCCGGGTCAAGTCGGCCCGGGAGAGGTTGGCGTAGAGATCGTCGATCCGCGGCGAGCGCTCGATGAAGGTGGACTCCAGCTCGTAGAGGAGCGAGGCCTTGACCTTGCTGGAGATCGGCCAGTCCAGCCCGGTCACCGCAGCGTAGCGGTTCATCCGGAAGGCCAGGCGGATGTCCAGCTCGTGGATCAGATCCAGCCGCGCCCCCAGCGGGATCGGCAGCCCATAGATCCGCGGGTAGCTCAGCCCCAGGTCAACGAAGCGCTCCAGCCCGTCCTCGAAGGGGAGCTCGACCACCTCGTCCCGGAAGACCTGGTAGTTCATCCGCCCGCGTAGAGAGAGCTGCAGGTCGCGGCCGAAGATGTTGCGCTTGGTGAGCTCGGAGAACGCACGGGGGCCGTCCGCGATCGAGGCGCCTGCGCCGAGCTCCAGGGCCCAGGTCGGCCGCTCCTGCACCTCGATCACCATGTCCTTCACCGGCTCCGGCACGTCAGGATCCAGCGGCCGCACCGTCACGGTCCGGAAGAGCCCCAGCCGCATGAGACGCTGGCGGCTCGTGGCCAGCGCCTCGCTCCCCAGGACCTCCCCCTCCGCGAGCTCGAGGTTCTCGTCGAAGACCACTGGATCCGTCCGCTTGTTGCCCTGCACCACCATCTGCCCCACCCGAACCAGCGGCCCTTCGTTCACGTGGAAGAGGAGATGCACCGCGGTGGGATTGTCCGGCGGCCGGACCAGCTCGGTGGTCACCACCGCGTAGAGATAGCCGGAGCGGGCATAGAGGCTGCGCAGCTCCACCCGACGCTCCTCGATCAGCCGCTCGGAGACGGGCCGACCCAACGCGACGGCGGTGGAGCGGCTGAGGAGCTTCGCCGGCTCCAGCGCCGACGCCCCCGGGTACTCCAGCCGGCGGATCCGACTGCGCCGGCCCTCGTCGATCCGGATCTCCACCGTCGCCAGACGGCGTACCTCGTCGATGGTGACCTCGGGGCGGTGGACCCGGACGTCGAGGAAGCCCTCGTCCCGGTACCGGGCGGTCATCTCGTCCACCACCTTTTGGTAGGCGTCGTCGTCGAAGATCAGCAGGGGATCGATCCGCCGTCCCAGGCCCCTCCGGTCCACGCCCCTCGCCCGGTCCAGCTCGCCCCGCCCCAGGGGATTGAACAGGGCGAAGGGTTCCAGGGAGGTGCTCAGGCTCAGCTCGGCGAGAGAGCGCAGGGTCAGGTCGTCCAGGTTTCGATTCCCGTGGAAGATCAGCCGCTGCACGAGCAGGGGTGAGCCTTCGTTCACGTGAAAGGTGATCCGCGCCTGGCTGCCGTCCCGCGAGGTCTCCTCGGCGTGGACCACCCTGGCATCGTAGAAGCCTGCCTGGCGGTAACGCTTCTGCAGGCGCATCGCCAGGTCGGCCAACATGCCGGCGTCCAGATACTCCTCCCCCTCGTAGGCCAGATAGCCTCGCAGCCGGGAGTCGTCGATGGCGCGATTTCCCCGGATGGCCAGGGTGATCCGGGGGCCTGCCTCCACGTCCACCGCCACCCGGGCGCTGCCCGTCGCTTCCCGGAGGATCTCGGGCTGTCCCACCCTGGCTCGATAGTAGCCGGCCTCCCGGTAGCGCCTGCGCAGCGCCGCCAGCTCGGTCCCGAGCCGGTTGCGATCGAGGATGTCTCCCGTTTTCATGGTGAGGGCGGACTGCCAGAGGGCGGCGTCACCGGGCTCACCCCGCAGGTCCAGCCGGCTCAGCCGCGTGGGGGTCCCCTCGGCGACGGCGACGGAGACGTCGATCCCCTGGGCAGCGGGTGTGGAGCGCAGCTCGACCGTCGCCTCTTCGAATCCGAGCGCCGCGAAGGCCTGGCGGATCCCCTCGGACGCCGCCTCCATGCGATCCTCCGAGAGCTCCATCCCCGGGGTCAGCCCGGAGGCCCGCCGAAGCGTCTCCGCCGAGAGCCGGGTGGCTCCTGCGAACTGCAGGTTCACGATGGGCCGCCTCGGCTCCAGGATGATCACCAGCTTCACCTCGTTGCGATCGAGGGGCGAAGGCCCGAGCGACGCGGTGAAGGCGGTCACGTTGGAGAAGCGTCCGGTCTCGAAGAGGCGCTGGATCGTCCTACGCACCGCCCGACGGGTGAGCGGCTCCCCGGGCTCGACGGCGAGGAGCTGCCGATAGGCGTCCCGATCCGCGCCCTCCGCCCCGCGCAGCTCGACCTCACCGACCCAGACGAGGTCCTCCACGTCCCGTAGATGTCTCCAATTCTCTTCGTACACCGGGAGCTCGCCCCGCGCAGCGGGCGGCTCCTGCGGATCCGCCCCTGCCGATCGAGGGATCCCGCCACAGAGGGCGAACGCCAGGACCAGCGCCAGACGGATCGCCGGCGCGGTCGGGCCCCCGGGGAAGGCCGGGCGACGGGCTCGCTCGAAGAGAGCCACCGTCACTCCCACTCCCAGCGGAGCTTGAGATCGAGCCCCAGGTCACCCGAGCTGTAACCGACCACCTCGTTCTGCCAGACGAGCTGGGTCGACATCAGCTCGCTCACCCGGACCTCCATCGAGGCCCGGCGCCCCTTGGTGGTGGAGAACGGCGCCGCCGCCGTCAGCTTCAGGCGGTCCGTGAGGATCCGGGCCTCGAAGACCGCCATCGGCTCCATCTGTCCCGTGAGCTCCGAGTATTGGCTGCTCACCGAGAGGTCGGGATCCATGAACAGCGGCGTCTGGGGCAACCAGCGCTTCACGTGCTCGTCCAAGCCGGAGACGGCGAGGAGCGCCTCCGCCGCGACCCCCGCCCCCAGCGCCGCGTTTCCGCCGCGGTCCAGATCCCAGGAGGTGATCCCGAAGGTGAGCAGGGTGACGATGTCGGCCTGGGCGAGCATGGGCTCCGAGCTCAAGTCGAGGTGGTAGCCGGAGCCGGTCCCCTCGCCTAGCCGACCCGAGGCATGGGCCGTGACCCGGTAGTCGCGGACCTCTGTCTCCGCCGTGAAGTCGAAGGTGGGATCGATCCGATCCCGCTCCGCGAAGTCGATCATCCCGTGGGTGAGCCGGTACTCGTTCCCCCGGAAGAACGCCACCCCCTCCACCACCTCCACCGAGCCGAGGAGGCCCATCCGCAGGTTGTCGCCCACCAGCTTGAGGCGGCCGCGCGGTCCCCCCGGGGAGCCGACGAACTGGATCCGCGCCCGAACGAGGTTGTTGTCCACCCGCATGTCGCTTCCACCCAGGAGATCGAGATCGAACGAGATCCGCTTCTCCATCTCCGCGGGGGGCGGGGTGTGCACCGTTCGCCGGAAGTCGAGGATCGCCTTCTCCAGCTCGAGGTCCTTTGCGTAGCGCAGCCGATCCACCGTGAGCTGCCCACCGAGGAGGAGCTCGTTGGGCCAGCTCCCGCCCAGGGTCACCCGCCCCGAGACAACCGCGGGCCAATCCGCCGGCATCCGCCAGCTCATCTGGGTCCCGTCGAAGATCAGATCGAAGTCCCTCGGCCCCCAGTCTCCGAGGGAGACCGTCCCCCGCAGGGTCCCGGTGCCCCCGTTGACCCCCAGGCGCGCGTCCTCCACCACCACCTGGTTCTGAGAGAACGCCAGCTTCCCCTGAAAGTTCTGGACGTGGATCGGAAGGATCGTCACCCGGAAGGTGGCGTCGCGGATCTGCGCCGAGCCCACCAGGATCGGCGCGCTCGAGGTCCCGGTCAGCGCCGCCTGCAGGTCGATCACCCCGCCCGCGTACTCGATCTGCGGCAGGAGGTTCTCCACGAGCCTGGCGTCGAAGCTCCCTCGGGCCTGGAGGTCGTAGCGCCCCCCCTGCCGCTGTCCCTGCAAGCGGAGCTGGGTGTTCGGTCCCCGCAGCTCCATCGGCTCCAACGCAAAGTCCCCTCCCGAGAATGAGAGCGCGAAGGGCGAGGGGCTCTCCACCCGGAAGTCGTCCGAGCTCAGCCGGAGGGTCGAGAGCGCGATCGCGCCCGACGAGGCAGGCACGTCGGCGAGGGTCCCGGCAGCGGAGAGGGAGCCGCTGACCGAACCGCCCAGCCCCATGCGCGGCGGGAGAAAGTGCCGGAGATCGGCGACGTCCAGATCCAGCGCCGCCTCAAAGGGGAGCGAGTCCGCCAAGCGCACCGCCGCGGAGAAGAGCCCCGCCCGGACCAGCGCGCCCCGGATGATCACCTGGTCGCCCTGGGTCTCCAAGGAGAGGCGGGTGGGCGCGAGCTCCACCCCCATCGCCCCCAGCCGCTCGCCGGCGATCTCCCCCCGGACCTGCAGGTGATCCGTCGCGCCCTCCAGGACCAGGCTCCCGCTCACCCCACCCTCGAGCTCGGCCCACTCGCCGAAGGGACCGAGCAGATCCCGGATGGGGAGCCGCCTCGCCTCCACCTCGGACTGGACCCGGGGAGAGCCTCCCTCCGGAAAGGTGAAGGTCGCCTCTCCGGTGGCCCTCCCCTCCCCGCGCTCGAGCGCGAAGCCTTCGATGCGCAGCAGCTCCAAGCCCGCGAGGGAGACCTCCGTCTGCATCCGATCGAAGGGTCGATCCATGAAGGAGGTCGGCCCCGCGTCGATCCTCGCGAATCCGGCGATCCCCTCCGGGAGCTCACCCTTGACGGAGGCGGAGACCGATCGCACCTCCGCGTCGAGGTTGCGATGCAGCCAGGCCAGGGGCTCGATCAGCCCGCTCGTCGCCTCGAAGAGATCCCCGAGCCTTCCCCCCTCTCGCACCGAGACCTCCGCGTCGAGGAGCGGCTCCGATCCCAACACGAGCTTCACCTCCGCGTCGTAGGTCGTCGACCGGAGCTTGCCGACCAGGCCCTGGAAGTCGAGGGTCTGCTCACCCGGGAAGGAGATCGCCCGGGACGTGACCCTCCCCAGCTCCGCCCCGTAGAAGCGTGCCCCCTCGAAGTCCACCTTCCCCTCGATGGTGGGATCCTCGTACGGCCCCTCCACCGAGGCCTCGAGCAGGCCTCGTCCGGCGAGGGGAAGGCCCGACACGTGGCCACCGATGTCCGCCAGATCGAAGAGCGGGCTCTCGGTCTGGATGCTCATCCCCTCGTCCTCGTCGAAGGCCAGGCGCGCCGTCAGGTTCATCGTGGTCGCGGCGCCGAAACCCAGGCGGGCGTGGTCGAGGGAGATCCCGTCCGGGACCAGGCGGACCCGCGTCTCGAGGAGCGCGCGCCCCGGGATCTCCACCACCACCGTGCCGCCCCCCTGGTGCCAGGGCACGTTCCGGACCCGGAAGCCGCGCAGCTCCAACGAGCTGCTGCCCTCGAGCCGCAACCCGCCGCCCAGCCGCCCCGTCAGGCGGTGGACCGAGTCCACCGTGGTCATCACGGGCGTGTTCTGGGTCCCCAGCCGGGTCATCAGCCGGTGAAACTCCAGGCCCTCGGTTCGAACCTCCACCTCCGTCGCCAGGTCTCCGTTCAGCTCGATCGAGCCATGGATCCGCGCCTTCCCGTCGCCGACCGGCCAGATCAGCTCATTCACCAGGAGTCGATCGCCCGAGTACTGAACCTCGGCGCTCAGCTGGTCGGGTGTCAGGCTTCCGTACGCGAGGTCCCGCCCCCGGAGCGCCGCGGTGGCGACGGGCGCCGACACGGTCCCGGCGAGGGTCGCATCCACCTCCACGGTCCCTGTCAGCTCGTCCACCGAGGCCCAGGATGCCACCTTCTCCAGGTCCACCTGCGCCGCCAACCCCAGATCCAGCACGGGAGCGCAGAGATCGAGGATCGAGCCGCTCGCCTGCAGCTCCAGCCCCGGCAGCGTCGCCGCGAGGCGCTCCACCCGGAGCCGCTCCCCTCCCGTATCGAGCAGGACCTCGGCCTCGAGCGACTCGAGGGGGATCTTGGTCCCCGCCCCGTCGTCATAGCTCCCCGCCGCCCGCGCGATCTCCAGTCGATAGCGATCGCCTCGAAGGCCCAGGCGCCCCTCCCTGCCGGGCTCTTCCCCCTGCCGCGGGCGGCGCAGCGCCGGGATCCAGCTTCGCCGACGACGCTCCAGATCCAGATCGATCCCCTGGGCCCTGACCGTCTCGCCGTCCCCCAGGCGCACCTCGACGCTTCCCCGTCGCACCACCAGGGAGTCGACGCGGACGCTGTCGAAGATCGACAGGCAGTCCGCGGCGGGGCCTCCGCTCTCCTCTCCATCCGAGGCGGACGCATTGAGGTTCAGCACCGGATCCTCCACCTCGATCTTCGAGAAGGTGAGGGTCCTGCCGTAGGAGAAAGGCGAGAGCTCCACCAGCAGCCGCCCCACCGAGAGGAGAGGGGCCCCTGCGGTGGGTCCGCCCACCGCCGAGATCGAGTCGGGGGTGCCGGGCGCTGCGCCGAAGCGCACCCCCGACACGACGATCCGCGCCCGCGGCGGATCGATCTCGCAGCGCTCCATCGCCAACGGCTGGCCGATGAGCTGCTGGACCACGGTCTCCGCCCTGGCGCAGAGCTGCCCCGCAGCCCAATCCGTGCGCAGGACCAGCACCAGCGCGGTCACCAAGCCCGCTACGAAGAGGAAGAACCGAAGGGCCCAGCGTCGCTTCACGGCAATCGGGCGGGCCTAGACTTTGCCCATCCCCTCCTGTGGACGTGACGTTTGGGGAGGAATGGCCGCGGCGGCCTCGAGCTTCTGGATCGCCTGCTCGACCTTGCGATAGCTGGGATCGATCCGGGCGACCTTTCCATAGTGGGAGAGCGCCTCCTCGCGGTTGCCCATGGCCTCGTGCGAGAGCCCGATCTCGAAGTGGAGCGCCATCGCCGACTCCGGCGTCACGGCGGAGAGGCCCAAGGCGCGCAGGAAGCTGGCGATCGCCTTCTCGTGCTCTCCCAGGAGGGCCTCGCACATCCCCGCCATGGTCAGGCAGTCGACCTCCTTCCGCTGCCCGGTCGAGCCCTTCCTCGCGATCTCGAACTCCGCGATCGCGTCCGAGAGAAGGCCCATCTCCTTGTAGGCGATCCCCAGATCGTAGTGGGTCTCCGTGTCCTCGGCGCTCACGGTCTGCGAGACACCCTTCTTGAACTCCGCCAAGACGTCGTCCACCGAGTACTGGAACTCCTGGACCGGATCCGGATCGCTGTTGATCGCCACCAGCTCGTTGGCGAGCTCGATGCCCAGGTCGAAGGGCTCGTCGTCGCCGGGGCCTGGGGTCGTCGCTGCGATGGTGGTCGCCGACGCTGCCTCGACCGCAGCCGCCTCCGCTGCTGCTGCCTCCAGCGCCGCTGCTTCCCGCGCCGCCGCCTCCTTCGCGGCGGTCTCCTCCGCTGCCGTCGTTTCCGCCGCAGAGGCGGCCTCCTTCGCGGCGGCCGCCGCCACGAGGGTCTCGGCGACCACGGTCTTCTCCGCGAGATCCTCCGCAGGGTCCCGGGACGCCACGCCGAGCTCGGCGAGGACGGCAGCCGACGGCATCTGCACCACGGTCCGATCGAGGTCGAGCGCCTCGGCTTCCTCCTCCGCGTCTACCGGCGTCGGCGTGAGCTCCTCCTCCGCCACCGGCTCCGCATCCCCCATGGTGCCGCGGCGCCCGCGGGTCTCCGCCTCGCGCAGCAGCCGCAATGCGACCACGTTCCCGGGATCCTTGCGGAGCACCGAGCGGAACCGATCCTCCGCCTCGGCGAGGTAGCCGTTCCCGAGGAAGAACTGCCCCTCGGTCAGCTCCACCTCGATCTCGGACTTCTCCCCCAGCGTGGCGGGACCGCTCGCGTCGAAGCCGAGTTCGCTCTCGATCAGCTCGTCCTCGACCACTTCATCGTCGGAAGCGGAGGCGAGGAGGAACTCCACCTCGGCCTTGCGCGCCTCCTCCGCGTCTTTCCACGCGGCGGTCGATTCCCCCAGCACCGGCCCGTCCACTGGGCCGAAGGAGTCCTCCACCGAGGTGCCGACGGAGAAGACCTCCGCCTCGTCCTCCGCGAGCTCTTCCCCGATCAGGAGCGGATCGTCCACCACGGAGAGGGAGAGTGGGTCCTCCGGTGGCGTCGGGGCCAGGAGCGCCACGTCGAGGGCGAGCTCCTCCGGCTTCGCCAGGATCTCGTCGTCGTTCGGCGGCAGGGAGCGGAGGAGCGTGTCGTCGTCCGCGAGCTCTCCGCCGAGCAGCAGCTCGTCGTCGAGCATCTCCGCTGCAGCCGATCCCTCATCCTCGGAGACGAGCGACGCCGACTCGTCCGCTTCCCCGCCGCCGGGATCGGTGTGGAACATCGGCTCGTCGTCCCCGGTCGTGGCGGCGAAGAGCTCCTCGTCTTCATCCGGCAGATCCAGGAACGAAGGCCCGGCGGTCTCCTCCACCGCAGCCCGGGCCTTGAGCTCCTCGACCCCGATCTCGTTCTGCGGCCCCGCCTCTTCGAGGATCGCCTCCGGCTCGTCCGGCTCGTCCGGTTCGACCTCGTCGATGTCCAGGATCACCGAGGCCTCTGCTTGCGGTGCGGCGACAGCCTCGCCATCGCCATCCCCGCCCGCATAGGCGCCCAGCAGCTCCTGCAGCTCCGGATGATCCGGCGCGACGTCGATCAGGGTGTGAAGGAAGCTGCGTCCCCGCTCGAGCTGCCCCTGGGCGAGGCAGGCCCGCAGCATCTCGACCATCGCTGCCTGATGGGCTGCGGCGTTCTCCTGCGCTGCGTGGAGCTGGATCAACCGCTCGAGGCCGTCCAGAGAATGGGGAGCCAGCGAGCGCACCACCTGCAGGTGGGCGTTCGCCTTCTCGAAGAGGCCGTACTTGATGTAGACGTCCACCTCGGTCAGGAGCTTGGGGAGCTGCTCCGAACCTCCGGCGCCCTTGGATTCCTCGGACGCGGCGGCCTTCTCCGACGCCTTGTTCGCAGGCGCCGCCGCGGGCCGGGCAACCGGAGCAGCAGCAGCCCCTCCTGCCCCTTCCGCTCGCGCCGGCGGCGCGCTGCCGCTCTGGGCCGCGCCCCTCGAGACACCCGCTCCGGCGCTGCCCACCTGCCCGGCACCCGAGCGGGCACCAGCCTGCGAACCACCGGGCGGGCCGGCGTGCCCCGCCGACCCAGCGGCGGAGACGGCAGCCGGCCGCGCCGATCCGCCGGCGGGGACGACGCTGCCGGCGGAAGGCCCCCGCGAGAAGGACTCGATCGCCTCTGCGTCGTCCGACGAGAGCTCCAGGACCTTGCGCCACGCCTGGCGCTCCTGGTCGCCGGCGCCTGCGTCGCGATGGATCCGGGCCAGCTCCTTGTAGACCGCCACGGCCTTCGGCACCTGCCCCAGCTCCTGGAAGGCGCGGGCCAGGAGCTCCAGGGTGGCCGGATCCCGGGGGTTCGCGTTGAAGCAGACCTGCAGCCGGGCCAGGGCCCGCCTCGCATCTCGGCGGTTCAGGAAGAGCCCCGCCAGCTCCAGCGAGAGCCCGACGTCCTCCGGCGCGAGCAGACAGATCCGCTCCGCCACCCGGAGGTAATCGTCCATCCGGTTGTAGGACTTGAGGTGCTCCGCCGAGACCCGCAGCTCCCGCAGCGCGTCCGCGGTCTTTCCCTGCTGCGCGAAGAGCTCGCCCAGCTTGATCCGCGAGGTGACGTTGTCCGGGTCGAGATCGACCATCCGCCGCAGGGTGTTCAGCGCCTCGCCGGCGTTGCCCTCCCGCTCGTAATGGTTCGCCACCACCTCGAGCTGGCTCATAGCATCCGAGTTCAGGCCGAGCTGCTGGTAGAGCTCCGCCAGCTCGACGTTCACGCTCACCCGGCTCGGGTCCAGCTTGACGATCTGCTTGTAGACCGCCACCGCCTTGAGGAAGAAGCCGTCCGCCGCGTAGGACTTGGCCACATCCAGCAGCGTGTTCGCCGCCTGGTCCTTGTCACCCTTCTTTTGCTGGAGCTCCCCGATCTTCAGGAGGATGCGGACGTCCTTGGGATCCGCCCGGCGCGCCTTCTGGTACTCGGCGATGGCCTTGTCGAGCTGCCCTCTCTGGACGTACTTGGTCGCGGCCTGGATGATCTTGTTCTTGTCCATGCGCGCGACTCGACCACTCCGTCGACGGCCCTCCGGGGATCATGAACACCCTGGGCCAGGGGCCTCGGCTCCTAGGGCATCGTCGAAAAGCCAATCTGCTGCGGTTTCAATGAGTTAGGGCTTGGTGCGGACAGACGGCGGACCAGTGGAGCCTAGGCGATGCCCCCATGTAGGTCAAGAGACTGACCGCGCTTCCCGTCCGCCAGGACAGCTGGTCTCCAGGGCCCCGGCCCCGCGCCGCGCCGAGCCGGGAGCGAGGGCGCGTTCCGTAGGGCACGGAGGCGGGGATGCCCCGGCGAGACATCACGCCTCCCAGGGCGCCGGCCGGTGGCGGGCGGGCGCCTCGCGAGGCGCAGCGGCTACGGCGTCTCGTCGATGGTGCGCCGGCTGGCAGATTGCTGGATCCGCTCCACGATCCGCGTGTCGTACTGCCCTTCGACGAACTCCGGCCAGGCGAGCACCTGCTTGTGGAAGGGGGCGTTCGTCTTGATCCCCTCCACCACCAGCTCGTCCAGCGCCCGCAACCCCCGCCGGATCGCCTCGTCACGGTCTTGGCCCGTGCAGATCAGCTTGGCGATCAGCGAGTCGTAATAGGGCTGCACCTTGTACTGCTCGTAAGCCAAGGAATCGAAGCGAACCCCGTATCCGCCGGGCGTATGGAAGCCGTTGATCTTGCCGGGTGACGGGGCAAAGGTGATCGGATCCTCCGCGTTGATCCGGAACTCGATCGCGTGGCCCTTGAGCTCGATGTCCTTCTGGGTCCTGCCCAGGGGCTCGCCTGCTGCGAGCCGGATCTGCTCCTTCAGGAGATCGATCCCCGTGACCTGCTCGGTGACCGGATGCTCCACCTGGATCCGGGTGTTCATCTCCATGAAGAAGAAGTCCCCGTTCTCATCCAGGAGAAACTCGATCGTCCCCACGTTGTTGTAGCCGATCTTCTTCATGGCGCCGATCGCCACCTTCCCCATCCGCTCGCGCAGCTTGGGGGTCAGGGCGGGAGAAGGCGCCTCCTCGATCAGCTTCTGATGCCGCCGCTGCACGGAGCATTCGCGCTCACCGAAGTGGACGACGTTGCCGTGCTCGTCGGCGACGATCTGCATCTCGATGTGCCGGGGCTTCTCGATGTATCGCTCCACGTACATGGAGCCGTCGCCGAAGGCAGCCACCGCCTCCGCGCTCGCGGTGTTGAAGGCCTGGACCACCGACGCGGGATCCCGGACGATCTTCATCCCCCGACCGCCGCCGCCAGCGGCGGCCTTGAGGATGACGGGGAAGCCGATCTTCTTCGCCATCGCTTCGGCTTCGTGTGCGTCCTTCAGGGCTGCAGGGCTACCTGGGAGCAGCGGCAGCCCCGCCTCCTTGGCGGCTTCCCTCGCCCGGACCTTGTTGCCCATGAGCCGGATGATCTCGGGCTTGGGGCCGATCCACGCGATCCCGCAGGACTGCACCACCTCGGCGAAATCGGCGTTCTCCGAGAGGAAGCCATAGCCGGGGTGGATCGCGTCCGCCCCCGTGATCTCCGCTGCAGAGAGCACCGCGGGCACGTTGAGGTAGCTCTCCTTGGACGACGCCGGCCCGATGCAGATCGCCTCGTCCGCGAAGCGCACGTGGAGCGCCTCCGCGTCGACGGTGGAGTGCACCGCCACCGTCTGGATGCCCATCTCCTTGCAGGCGCGGATCACCCGCAGCGCGATCTCGCCACGGTTGGCGATGAGGACCTTCTTGAACACGCAGCGCCCCCTAGGCCGGTTCGATCCGGAAGAGTGGCTCGCCAAACTCCACCGGCTGGCCGTTCTCGACGAAGATCTCGGCGACCTTGCCGCCGACCTCCGACTCGATCTCGTTCATGAGCTTCATCGCCTCCACGATGCAGAGGGTCTGGCCCTTGCGCACCGTCTGGCCCAGCTCGACGAACGGAGGCGCGTCCGGCGACGACGCCCGGTAGAAGGTACCGACGAAGGGGGAGGTGATCACCACCCCAGGGGCAGCGGGAGCGGCCTTGGGCTCCGCCCCTGCAGGCGCCGCTGCCTGGGAGGCGACGACCATCGGCTGCCCGGCGGGAAGCTGCGCCTCCACCGAAGCCGAAGTTGCCTGGGCGTAGACCGGTGCATGACCCCGCCGAATCTTGAGGCGCTCCTCGCCGTCGCGGTAGTCGAACTTCGTGACCTCGGTGCCCTCGAGGGCCGCGATGATCGCCTTGATTTTTTCAACGTCCAATTTGTCCTCCCAGCGGAGCGAACGCGCGCAGCCCCGCCCGTGTGGCGCAGCGACCGGCGCGTCCCGAGCGATGGTATGCGCGCATTCTACGGTGCGCCGACGGCGACGCCAGCCATTTGTCTATGAAGTTCCAAGAAAGCTACGACGCAGAGCGTCGGGCTCCGAGCCGGCTCGCGATCCCTTCCGCTCAGCGAGAGCGCTTCGCCCCGGCGATCCGATGCGGTTGCCGGGCCACCCCGCGTCGATTCGCGCCAGGCGCCCGGCCATCCTCGTGAAAGGTCCCTGAACTCTCAGTTGACCCGGGTCAGGTACTGGCCCGTGCGGGTGTCGATCTTGATGACTTCGCCCTCGTTGATGAAGAGCGGCACGTTGACCACGAAGCCGGTCTCGAGCTCCGCAGGCTTCAGGGCACCGGAGACGGTGTCGCCGCGCACGCCCGGATCGCACTTGACGATCTTCAGGTCCATCGAGTTCGGCACCTGCACGCCGATCGCCTTCCCCCGGAAGAAGAGGATCTGGACGTCGATGTTCTCCTTCATGAAGTTCTTCGCGTCCCCCAGCGCGGACTCCGGGATGAAGGTCTGATCGTAGGTCTTCTGATCCATGAAGTGGTAGTCGCTGCCCTCCCGATAGAGGAACTGCATCGTCTTCTCTTCGAGGTCCGGCTTGACGAAGCGATCCCCGGAGCGGAAGTTCTTCTCCAGCACGTTGCCGGTGAGGAGCGAGCGGTACTTGGTCCGCACGAACGCGGCCCCCTTGCCCGGCTTCACATGCTGGAACTCGACGATCTCGTACGGGTGGTCATCGATCTCGATCTTGAGCCCGTTCCGAAATCCAGTGGTGTCGACGTAATCTGCCATCTTCCGATCCTTCGTCTTCTATCGGCTGCGGAGCGAAGGTGCGAGCCCTCTCTCCGCCTCCACCAATGCCGGCGCCCCCTCGCCAGCGTGAATGATTTCTGGCTGTGTCCTTTTCCTGCGAAGCACGCGCAGGGACCAGCCGCTACAGCTCTTCCTTCAGCTTGGGTGCTGTCACCCGCAAGAGGAAGCGTCCCTTCCCCTGATTCCCTTCCGGGGTCATGGCGAGGATCAGGAAGTACTCCGAGTTGATCGGCCGCAGGTGCGCCGTGAGCCGATCGGTGCCGATCGAGAGCTCGCTGAGCTCGCCGGCCTGCATCCCCTCGGCAGCGGTCCTCACCTGCCCCATGATCCCGGAGTACTCGACCATCAGGCTCTCGATGTCCAGCAGCGTCTCTGCCGGCGTCACCGTGTCGATGGCGATCCCGTCGAAGCCCATCACGCTGGCGGCGACGGCCCCGTCCACTTTGCAGACCTCGTCGAGGTGCTCTCGAAAACCCATGGCTCCCCGTTTCCTCTCTCCCCTTACCAGGAAGGGGGCGCAAGCTACAGAAGCGCCCGGCACCACGTCAAGCGGCCCGGGCGTTGTTGGATGCAGGACCGCCGTGCGTCGGTCGATCCCTGGTCGAATTGGTTCGCGGATCCCGCTGACCGAATCAGCCGCCTCCGGCGGATCGACCGCAGGCGTAACCGTCCGGCTGCGACATGGCGCCGGCGCAGACCGCTTCCACCGGGCGACCGTTGCAGGGAACCATGCAATCGTCGCAGACCGAGACCGCGAAGCCGAGCTCGTTGGAGGCGGCGTCGGTGCCGTCGTAGAGCTTCCCCTTCGCCTTCGCCGTGAAGTAGAGATCCACCGGCCCTTCGGCGAAGATGTCGTTGTGCGCCTGGATCAGCTTGGCCACCGACGTGGGGATGAGACCCACCGGCAGGAAGAGCTCCTCCGCCGTGTCGATCATGGCCTCGGCCCGGATCTCCAGCGACTCCGGGAGGAACCCCCAGGGCGCCTCTCGAGCGAAGGTCACCTCGATCGTCTGGACCTTGACACCCTTGGTGTCGATGCGGCCCACAGCGGGCTCATCGTTCCCCGCCAGGTTGTTGGTCAACTTCAGGTAGGCGAAGTAATCCCCTCCACCGAGGTTGGCGTACTCGACGTCGAAGAGGCCCTTGACCGCAGGACGGTCGGCCTGCACGCAGCCATCCGCGCTGACGTTCAGACCATGGAAGGCCTTCAGGGTCAGCGCCTCCGGCACCATCGCGTCGCCGCAAGCGAAGAGCGGCGCGGCGACTGCAAGACCCAGGACGATCGCCAGCATCCTTCCGCGAATCGTTGTGCTCATTCTCTTCTCCACTTCGTACCTCGAAGGCGCTCGCCTCGGGGCGAGGGCCCAAAAACGCGGTCGGTCCACCGGGGCCTTCAGCCTCCGGCCACCACCGAGGCGTCGCGGTTCACAATCGTCGGGCTCACGAAGATCAGGAGCTCGGTCCTCTCGTCGGAGTTGGTCTTGCTCTTGAAGAGCCATCCGAGGATGGGGATGTCACCGAAGAGGGGCACCTGTCCCAGGTTCTCGGTGGAGCGGCGGGTGTAGATGCCGCCGATCACCGTGGTGTCGCCGTCCTTCACCAGCACCTCGGTCTCCGCTTCACGCTTGGTGATCGCGGGCTGTCCGTTCGCGCCGGTGATGTTCTCGCTGGGCTGGTTGTTCGAGGCCCGGATCTTCATGAGGATCGATCCGTCGGAGGTGACGTGGGGCGTGACCCGCAGTTCGAGCTTCGCTTCGACGAAGACCGTGTTCACGCCAGCCGCCGACACCTGCGAGAAGGGGATCGAGATGCCCTGCCCGATGATGGCTTCCTTGTTGTCCAGGGTGGTCACCTTCGGCGCCGACACAGTCTTGAGGACGCCCTGGGTCTCCAGCGCCGAGAGCCGGAGGTTGAGCAGCGCGGCGCCCCCTGCCGACCCGAAGCTGAAGCCCACCGCACCGCCGGAGCTGTCGCCCACCGCGGCGGGGAAGCTGACGGCCCACTGGGGCTGCGCGGGGACCGCGCCACCGGCGCCGACCGCGCCCGGGATCGAACCTGCCGAGTTGATGTTGTTCGGGAACGCCAGGCCGGTGGAGTTGCCCTGGGCAGCGTTCGCCGCCAGGCTTCCACCCCACTGGATACCGATGTCCCGCCGGAAGTTCGTCGATGCCTCGACGATGCGGGCGGCGATCAGCACCTGGGGGGTCTGGGTATCCAGGCTGCGCACCAGCGCCTCCGCCCTGGCGATCGCTTCGGAGATGTCCTTGACGATCAGGGTGTTGGTTCGCTGATCCACCGTGATGGTTCCGCGCTTCGTGAGGAGGTCCTTCACCTTGCTCTGGATGTCAGAGGCCAGGGCGTAGTTCACGGGGATGATCCGCACCCGCAGGGGCATCGCGTCCTCGCGGGCGATGTTCGCCTTCGCGGCGTGCTCCTGCTCCTTGAGGATCTGCTGCAGCGGCGCGATCCGGATGATGTTCCCGGTGACCTCCTTGCCGAGTCCCTTGGCCTTCAGGATCAGATCGAGGGCCTGATCCCAGGGGACGTTCCGAAGGCGGATCGTGATCGAGCCCTTCACGTCGTCGGCCACCACGATGTTTCTCTTGGAGATGTCCGCGATCACCCGGAGGAGGTTGTGGATGTCGATGTCCTTGAACTCCAGGCTCACCCTGCGGCCGCTGTAGGGGGAGGACCTTCGCTGGGCACCGCCCATGACCAGATCCTCGTCCGCAGCCACCCGGATCACGCCGGTGGCCTCGTCGATGACCTCGCCCTCGGCGACGCCCTCTCCCTGGAAGCTCCAGGTCAGGGTCTTGCCCTGCACCGCGATCCGGTCGGTCGCCGGCTGGGAGAGCGCCACCACGACCCGGACCTCGCCGGAGCGCTCATCCGCGAACGACGAGACCGTGCGAACCGGCCCAGCGAAGGCCGAGGTGTCCAGGGAGCGCACCAGGCGCTCCGGCAGGGTCGCGTCCTTGAGGGTGAGGATCAGGGTGTTCGAGTCCGGGCGGGCGACGTCGTAGGTCCCGGCGCGGGAGAGCTCGAGCTGGACCTTCTGGTCCGCGCCCTCGCCGTCGAAGTTCACGTCGAGGATCCGGAGGGCCGGCTCCTTCCTGGCTGTAGCCTTCTTCGATGTCGGCGCAGCCTGGGCCACTGCCGGAGCCTGCTGGGGGGCCTGCACCACCGAAGGGGCGGCGGCGCCGGGGACCTGCAGGGGAGCGGGGGCCGCATCGATCGAGGCGACCACCGGCGCAGGGGCTGCGACCGGCCGCTTCTCGAAGACGATGGAGAGGCCCTTCTCCTGGCGGCTCACCTGGTAGACCGGCATCGGCGCAGAGGCCACCGCGTCCAGCACCACCCGGATCTTGCCCTCGTGGTTGCCGAAGCGAACGCCCTGCAGCTCCCTGCCATCCAGCCGCTTGGCCTTCGGGGCCTTGTTCACGCCGTGGAGGTCGAGCGCCAGCCGCGGGGGATTCGCGAGCTCGAGGAGCTCGAAGGTCCCCACCTCCCCGTCGGTGAGCAGCTCCACCCTGGTGGAACCCTCCAAGGTCGCAACCCGGAGGTCCACGATCCGCTGCGCCGCGTTCTCGGGGGTCTTCTCGTCGATCCGTGCCGCGACGACGTTGGGGCCGAGCTCCTGCCCCGACCCTCCCCTGCTCGAGACCACGTCGGCCGCTCCTGCAGCCGCACCTGTGGTGCACAGCAGGGTGGTCGCCAACGCGACGGCTCCTCTGACCCTGTTGACGACCTGGCTCATCCCAATGCTCCCATTCCAACCATCGTTCCGCCCCGCGCCGAGACATCGGCTGCAAAGGGGCGCTTTGCGGTTATCCACGCGCTACTCTTGCTCGTCCTGCGGAATCAGATCGACGATCTGCGCTTCTTTCGCTGCACCCTTCCCACGCAACAGGATCTCCGTCTCTGCCGGGTGAACCTGCCCACCGGGACCGTGAAAGATCTCGGTGACGACCAGGCGGTCGGGGCGAACCTCGGTGACCTTGCCGCTCCTCTTTCCGATGCTCATCCCGCGGCGGATCATGTGGCCGTGCCCCTTGGGATCCTCGACCATCGCCTCGGGGTTCGCCATGCCCCACACCACGGCCACGAGGCGGAGCTGCGAGAGCTCCCAGGTGCAGAGCTCGCCGCAGTTGGGATCCACCGTCAGCACCGGCACCGGTGCCGTCACCTGCACATAGGAACGGAAGGGGTCCCGCTTGCCCACCGGGGAATAGCTGTACTCCGGCTCCGGCGCCGTTGTGGGGCTCTCCGCTTCGGTCTCCTTCTTCTCCGCCTTGGGTGCGGGCTTCGCCCGCGCGGCAGGGGGGGTCGGAGGAGGCGGAGGAGTCTCGGCTCCACACGCCCCGATCGCGAAGACGAAGGTCGCGACCGGCGCGATCTTCAACAGGTGGAAAAGTCGGCTCATCTTCGACCTCGCCTTCCGCGGGCGGGCTGGTTGTCCTGCGCAGTCGGCTCGCGGAAGCGGAAGGTGGTGGCGACGAACTCCGCGTTGAGCACCACCTTCTCTGCCTGGTTCGACGGCCCGCCAAACTTGAGATCGCTGATGTTCACGATCCGCTTCAGCTTGCCGACCGCGTCGTAGAACATGGCGATCTCGTGGTAGCTCCCCGCCACCCTCATCTTCACCGGGAGCCGCGCGAAGAAGTCCTGGGGCACCTCTGCCATCGGCTCGATCGAGGTGATCTGCAAGCCGCTGCTCACCCCGAGCTCGTTCAGGCTGCGGATCAGCTCATCGATCGCCCTGTCGTCCGGGAGCTCCAGGAGCGCGGCACGAAGCTGCTCTTCCAGGATCTCTTTCTGCCGCCGGTACTCGTTGAGGTTGTTGGCGATCTGCTGCTTGTCGATGAACTGGCCCTCGAGGGTCTTCCGCTTCGCCTCGACCCCCGCCGTCTGCTCCTGGGCTGGGGAGACGAAGATGAACCAGGTGATCGCGGTGACAGCGAGCGAGACCCCGGCAACCACGCCGATCTTCAGCGACCATGGAGCCCGGACGATCCGGGTGATTAGCTGCTCCATCCCCTACGACCTTTCTTCCTGCTGCAGCGCGGACAAGGGTCTCATACGGCGTAGTTGACCTTGCAGGTGAGCTCGAACTGGATCATCTCGACGCCCTCCCTGGTCCGGGTCTGCGTCGATTTCTTCAAGGACGCCTCGGAGAAATACGGGCTCTTCTTCAGCTCGGTCATCAGGTCCGCCAGGTCTTGGAGGGTGACCGCGCCGCCCTTGATCGTCATGGCCCCGCCCTTCTCCTCCATGGAGGCGATCCAGACCTTCTCGGGCGTGATGGTCGCCAGGGCGTCCAGCATCTTCACGGGACCCGCCCGCCCCTTGCGCAGCTTTTCGAGGACCGCCAGCTTGTCTTCGAGGGTCTTCTTCTGCTTGGCGATCTCGTCCACCTCGCCGATGATCTTCTCGAGCTGCTTGATGTCCTGCTCCAGCTTGGCGACCTGGCTCCGCTTGGTGGCGAGCTCCCGCTGCACCCCGCCGTACCAGAGGTAGTTCCCCACCAAGGCGCCCAGGACGAGGACGATCAGCAGCGTGAGCTGCCGGAGGCCCAGGTCCTTCTTCTTGGCCGCCTTCACCGGCAGCAGGTTGATCCGAATCATGGGAACTCTCGCCTCATGCCTTGCTTAGGCATCTGTCAGTCGCCCGATCGCCGAAGGCCGAGCCCAAGCGCCACCGCTGCCATGGGCGCGACCTCGGCCAGATAGCCCGGATCGAAGAGCCGCTCGTCGATGTCCAGGTTCTGGAAGGGATTCATGATCGTCACGGGCACCCCGATTCGATACTCGAGGGTCTTGCGGAGCGCCGGGATCCGTGCCGTGCCCCCGGAGAGGAAGACCTTGCTGATCCTGCCGTCTACGGCGGTGGAGGCGTAGAAGTCCAGCGACCGCTGGATCTCCCCCGCCATCTGCTCCGCCACGCTGGAGAGGACCCGCTCCACCTCTTGCGGAACCACTGCCTCGGCGTCGTCGGTGGTCCTGCCACCGATCTTCAGGGCCTCAGCCTCCTCGTAGGAGACGTTGAGCTGCTTCTGGATCTCCTCCGTGAAGAGGTTCCCACCCAAGGTGATGTCGCGGGTGAAAGCGGTGAGCCCGTTGGCGACCACGTTCACGTTGACCACCGAAGCCCCTGCGTTGATCAGGACCACCGTCTCGTCCTCGGGGATCCCGTGGCTGAGCTCGAAGGCGTTCTGGACGGCGAAGGCGTCGACGTCCACCACCACCGGGACGAGCCCGGCCTCCGCCACGACCGCGGAGTAGTCGTTGATCATGTCCTTCTTGGCGGCGACGAGGAGGACCTCCATCTGGCCACCGTTGGTGCCGTCGCCGTGGAGGAGGATCTCCGTGTCGATGTTCACGTCCTTGACGTCGAAGGGGATGTACTGCTCCGCCTCCCATTGGATCGATTCATCGAGCTCGTCCTGGGTCATCTGGAGCATGGTGATCTTCTTGATGATCACCGAGTGGCCGCTCACCCCCAAGGCCACCTCGCGCTGCTTCACCTTCTGGGCAGCGATCAGATCCTGGATCGCCTGCACCACCGCAGCCGAGTTCATCAGCGCGCCATCTACGATGGTCTCCGGCGGCAGCGGTGCCACGCCGAAGCTCTGCAGCTCGTAGCCGCGCTTCGTCTCCTTGAGGAGAATCATCTTGATGGAGCTCGAACCGATGTCGAGGCCCAGCGCTAGCTTTCCCTTCGCCATGGAACCTTCCCGTCTGGGATTCGTTGGCATCCTAGCATTGGCCTTGACGGCCGCAAATTAACGTCCAAAACATCCAAACGTCCCCCCCTCGGCCCTGTGGGAAGCTCCCCCCCCCGGCGTGTGCCCAGCTGTCCCCTGATCCCAGGCTCCCTGCACCGCGATCGAGGTGGGACGTCTCCCTACCGGATCCCGAACTCCTTCAGCTTGTAGAGCAGGGCTCGGTGGCTGATCTCCAGGATCTCCGCTGCACGGGTGCGGTTCCCCTTGGTCTGGTCGAGCGCCCGGCGGATCAGCTCCTCCTCGATTCGCCGGGTCGCCCGCTTGATCGAGACCTCCCCCTCCTGCAGCAGCGATCCCGTCGGGCTCCCCCGCCTCGCATCTGCAAAGGTGAAGGCCTCCGGCCCCAGGACCTCGCCGTCCGCCAACACCAGCGCCCGCTCGATCGCGTTCTCCAGCTCCCGCACGTTCCCGGGCCAGGGGTGGGCGATCAAGAGCTCCATCGCCTCCGGATGCAGCCCCTGCACCGGCGGCTCCTTCCGAAGCCGCGCGTTGTAGAGCTTCACGAAGTGATCCACCAGCGCCGGGATGTCCTCGGGCCTCGTCCGCAGCGGGGGTAGCTCCAGCGCCATCACGTGGAGGCGGTAGTAGAGGTCCTCTCGAAACGACCCATCCGCGATCCCTTCCTCCAGGCTCCGGCGGGTCGCAGCGATGACCCGCACGTCCACCTTGTAGGATTGGGAATCCCCGACCGGCCGGATCTCCTCCTCCTGGAGCACCCGCAGCAGCTTCACCTGCAAGGCCGGCGGCATCTCCCCGATCTCGTCCAGAAAGAGGGTCCCTCCGTCCGCCTCGGCGAAGAGCCCCTTTGTGCTGCGGGTCGCGCCTGTGAACGCTCCCTTCACATGCCCGAAGAGCTCGCTCTCCATCAGCGCCTCCGGGATGGCTCCGCAGTTCACCGCCACGAAGGGCCGATCCTTGCGAGGCGACAGCTCGTGCAGCGCCCTCGCCACCAGCTCCTTGCCGGTGCCGCTCTCCCCCGTGATCAGCACCGTCGCCTTGACCGGGGCGATCTTCTGCAGCTGCCTGCCCATCTCCTGCATGGGGGCGCTCTCCCCCACCAACGAGTCCACCCCGCGCTGGGCCCGAAGCTCCGCCTTCAGCCTGCGGACCTCCCGCCGGTAGCCCTCCCGCTCCGCCGCCATCCGCAGCTTCAAGACCAGCTCGTCGGGGCGGAAGGGCTTGCCCACGTAGTCCACCGCCCCCGCCTTCATCGCCTCGATCGCCAGATCCTCGGTGCCGTAGGCGCTCATCACCAGGAAGCTCGTCTCCGGCGATAGCGCCAGCCCCTTGCGCACGAGTTCGATGCCGCTCTCCCCAGGCATCCTCACGTCCGTCACCACCGCGTCGTAGGACCGCGCCTCCAGCTCCTTCAGCGCCTCCGCCGTGGAAGAGGCCGCGCGGGCGGTGAAGCCCTGCCGCTCCAGGAAGAGGAGCAGCATGTGCCGAATCGACTCCTCGTCATCGACGATTAGGATCTCTCGAAAACTCATGGGTGCGCCGGTGGTTCGGGGTCAGTCGGGGCTTCCTATCATCTCCCCGGGCATTCTACGTGGTCCCAGCCGGGACGGCGCCGCCTGGTTCTCCATCCGCTGCCAGGGGGAGAGAGATCTCGAACGCGGCGCCGCCTCCATCGACGTTCTTCACCTGGAGCCTGCCCCCCATCGCCTCGATCCATCCCAGGCAGAGCGAGAGCCCCAGACCGGTCCCCTTTCCCGGGGCCTTGGTGCTGAAAAAGGGATCGAAGATTCGCGGCAGGTCGGCCTCGGGGATCCCGCCGCCCTCGTCCTCGACCCGCAGCAGCGCACCATCCTCCTCCCGCCCGATCGCGATCCGGATCCGACCGCTCCCTTCCATCGCGTCCGCCGCGTTCTCCAATAGGTTCAGGAGGACCTGCCGAAGGTAGTGCTCGTCCCCAAGCGCCAAGACCGGCCCATCCCTCCTCTCCACCTGGATGTCCACCGATGCGAAACGGGGCTGGGGCTCCACCAGGCGCAGGACCTCGTCCACGATCGGCGAGAGATCCAGCTCCCGCCGCTCGGCGCCGCGGGGCCTGGCGTAGTTCAGGAGATCCCGCACGATCCGATCGATCCGCCGCAGCTCTCGTTCGATCCGCTCCACATACTCTGCGGGCGCCTCCCCCTTGAGCAGCTCG
>Ga0180215_1000832_pt1 | contig 36235 bp, 26 predicted proteins | sample eDN3rd37CBELigBY_FD_128871 | JGI IMG/M metagenome (GOLD analysis project Ga0180215, IMG submission 128871) | Enriched backyard soil microbial communities from Emeryville, California, USA - eDNA 3rd pass 37_C BE-Lig BY (version 2) (version 2) | ecosystem: Environmental > Terrestrial > Soil >...
CGACGTCGGGCGTTTTGGGTGGGGCTGCCTGCCATCTCCACCCACCCTGTCGGAACGCTCGAAACGGTCTCTCGGGCGCGCGGTCGTGTCAGACGTTGAGGTGGATCCGATCCGCCGGCATGCCCGCCTCGGCGAGGGCGTCGGTCACCCCTTCGATCATCCCCTGCAGGCCGCAGAGGAAGGCCACCGCGTTCTCCACCCGCGGCAGCTCCGCCCGGAAGCGCTCCTGCACGTAGCGGGCGTGGCCGGTGCGCGGCGGGAGGCAGCTCATCACCCGGTGGACCCGCACGCCCCGGCGCTCCATCTCCTCCAGCTCGCGGGCGTAGGGGAAGTCGTCGGGGCCGCGGACGCCGAAGAAGAGCTCCACCGCACCGTACGCCTCCCGGTCCGCGAGGATCTCGTGGAGGGCGGCGCGGATCGGCGCGATCCCGGAGCCGGTGGCGAAGAGGAGGACGTCCCTGCCCCGGCTCTCTTCGAGGGGAAAGCCCGTGCCCATCGCGGCGGTGGTTTCGAGGGCGGCGCCCGGGGGGAGGGCCACCAGCTCGTCGGGCAGCCCCTCGCCGCGCTTGACCAGCAGCTCGATCGTCTCGCCGTCGGGGCCGCTGGCGATGGCGAAGAAGGCGCCGTCCCGATCGCCGGGGCGCCGCACCTGGAGGAACTGGCCCGCGTGGCGGTAGCTCTCCGCCACGGGCGGGGCGACGCGCAGGCGCAGACCCTGGAGGAGCGGCGTCTCCTGCCACGTCGCCTCGATCACCGCGGGATGGTAGGCCGTCTGCATCTCCCGCCAACCTAACGGCGGGGATCGTCGCCCTCAAGCTGCGTTTGCCGGGAAAGAGCAGGGGCCGGTGCCGGCCCCGCTCCCACCGCGGACAATCACATCCCCTGCGCCTGGCGTACGTCGGAGCAGGTGATCCCTTCGTCGGGCGCGCAGTTGCGGCCGATCTGGCAGTAGCCCACGTTGCCGTTGTTCACGCAGAAGATCTGCCCGCGGCACTGGTCGTCGGAGCCGGCGGTGCAGCGCTCGCGGGTGATGGTGCAGTAGCCGTCGCTGCCGCACGACTGCTGGGGGCAGTCGGAGTCCTGCACGCAGCTGCACCAGCCGCTCTGCGCTCCCTCGCCCATGGCGCAGCGGCCCGCGCACCTGCCGCCGGAGCAGCGGGCGCCCGCGGGGCAGTCCGCGTCCTCGTTGCACGTGGGTGCGTTGGGCGCGGCGCTGCACTGGGTGTCGCTGCGGCAGGTGGCCTCGGTGAGGATGAGCACGTCGCGGCAGGAGAAGCCGCTCGGGCAGGCCTGGCCGGCGCTGCAGTCGACGCCGCAGAAGCTCGCCTGGCCGGCGGGATCGCTCGAGTCGATGAGGCAGAAGTTGGGGCCGAGGCTGCCGCAGCGGTTCGCCTCGCCGGGCGAGGCCTGGCAGTTGCGGCAGTAGGGCGTGGTGTCGGTGAAGCCGCTCTGGCAGGCGGGGAGCTGGGTGGGATCCGCCGGCTCGACGCAGAAGTCGCCGTACCTGCAGAACGAGTCGTCGGCGCAGGTGCCGGAGACGCACTGGCCTAGGGCGCAGGCGCTGCGATCCGCCTCGTCGCAGACGGGGCAGGGGACCGGGTTGCCCGCCTCGTCTTCGCACATGCAGACGTCGCCCCGCTCGCAGTCCCCGTGGCTGCGGCAGCCGGGGATGCAGGTCCGCGTGAGCGGATCGCAGATCTCGCCGAAGTCGCACTGCAGATCGGTGGTGCAGCCGGTGAGGCGGCAGTGGCCCTCCACCACGTCGCAGAAGGACGAGCCCTCGCAGTCGCCGTTCCACTCGCAGGTCTCGTTCGGGTGGCAGCGGCCGTCGCCGCCCGGATAGAGCTCGCAGTGTTCGTCCTCGCCGACGCAGGCGGCGTCCGCGGTGCAGACGCAGTCGCCGAGATTCTTCTCGCAGCGCCAGTTGGGATTGCCGCCGTGCTCGTCGATGCACTGCTGATCCGACGAACAGAGCGCGCGGAAGACCGGGTCCTCCGAGCAGGAGACGCCGGAGACGAGGGTCGCCGCCAGGGCGGCGACCAGGCCGAAGAGAGGCAGATGACGCAAGTTCTTCCCCGTCAGAGCTGGAGCAGCTGCACGTCGTACGTGAAGCTGGTGAAGGCATCGAGCCCGAGGTTGCGGTAGTTCCACTGATCGTAGGAGAAGCGCGGCTCGCGGCCCCGGATGATGGTGAGCTGCAGGCCCGTGCCCGGCGCGTACTTCGAGCGGAGCCGCTGGAGGACCGAGGGCGGCACCGCCACGCGGTTCTCCGTGCCGGGGACGATCATCTCCCACTGGAGGATCGCCCCGAAGAGCGTGGGCTCGTCGATCCGCAGGTAGATCACCTCGGGCGCGGGCCCCGGCTCGGCGCTCCACTCGATCACGCCGTCGAAGCGGCCGAGCGGCGCCACCAGGCGGGTGAGCCCCATGAGCGGGCCCATCGTGATCCCCTGGCTGATGTCGCCGGACTGCCTGCGGAACGTGGCGGTGAGCGGGAAGGTCTGTTCCGCGGCCACGCCGCCCCAGAGCTGGAAGACGAAGCTGTCGCCCGCCAGCGTGGGCAGGTTCTCGAGGACGGCGCGCCCGGGCTCGGTGGTGGAGGCCTGGCCCACGGGGATGATCCCCTCCTGGGCCAGGTCCATGTAGGCGAAGACCGTCGAGGCGCCCGGCGTACCGAACCAGCTCGGCGGGTTCTCGATGGTCACCGGCACGTCCAGGGAGAGGTGCATGTCGAGGACGATGTCCGCGTCGGTGACGTCGTTGCCGGGCGTGGGGTTGACGTTGCGGCGCACGCCCATCAGCAGCGGCTCGAACTCGTTGGTGAGCAGGTTGCGGATTCCGTAGACGGCGTAGATCGCCATGTACCGCGTGGAGGCGAACTCGTAGACGTAGCTGCCTCCCTCCCGCGTGACGATGACCGGGAACTGGGCGTTCCCGAAGGGCGGGGCGTTGTAGACGCTGGGGACCGAGATGCGGACCTGCGCCTCCTCCACCTCGTCGGGGCCGAGGACCCTGCCGCCCGGCAGCTTGAAGCCCCAGACGCGGCCGGCGACGATCGCGCCGCGCTCGTCGTTGTCCGCCGGGCTGGCGCAGCCCGAATCCGGGATGAACTGCATGCTCATGAAGTCGGCGGTCCCGTCGCCGTCGTCGTCCTTGCAGTTGGAGCACTGCGCCAGCGGGCCCTCGCTCGAGCCGCCGCTGCAGACGCAATCCGGGTCATCGCCGTCGATCAGCCCGTCGCCGTCGTTGTCGATGCCGTCGCAGCAGGTGTTGGACTCGGTGGGATTGGTGGGGCACATGCAGGCGGAGGCGGGCGGCGGGTTCTCCAGCCCGTCGTAGTTGTGCGGCCCGCACATGCAGCCGGCGCGGTCCGCCCGGGCGGGATCGCCGTCGCCGTCCCAGTCGATCAGCCCGTCGCCGTCGTCGTCGAGGCCGTTGTCGCACTCGGGCGGCTCGACGTTGGGCCGCAGGAAGATGGTGAGGTTCTCCGACTGCTGGTTGACCACCGTGGTGGACTGGTAGCCGTCGAGGGCGGCGGAGACGATCTGCGCCTTGACCAGCGCCGGGCTGGAGAAGGTGATCTGGCCGCGGTCGTCGGTCAGGCCGCTCATCCCCGTCTCGTCGTCGGTTCCGAGGACCACCAGCACGTTGGGCAGCGGCACGCCGTTGCGCGCCTGCCCGCCGTCGAGGACGGTGACGTTGAGGGTGCCGTTGAGCGGACCGCCCGAGGCGCCGCCGTTGGCGTTGGTGGGATCGAAGTAGGTGAAGGCGCCCACCAGGGTGACGCGATCGCCGCCGCCCGACTCGACGGAGACGTCCACCGTCCCCACCTCGCCCCGGGGCGCGACCACCACCGCGGTGAAGGGGTCGAGGAGCTCCACCTCGGTCGCCGCCACGGTGCCGAAGGAGCCGGAAAGGCCGGGGCGGAAGCCGCTGCCCCGCACCGTCACCCGGGTGCCGCCCGCGCGGGCGCCGGTGGTGGGGGAGATGCGCGCCACGTCGAAGGGGCCGTCGTAGACGAAGCCCGCGGGGAGGATGCCCTCCACCGAGGGATCGACGGGATCGACCACCCGCACCGGCACCGGGCCGTCGGTGCCCCGCGGCGTCACCGCGGTGATCGTGGTGGCGCCCAGACGCTCCACCGCGGTCGCCTCGAGGGCGCCGACGAAGACCCGCGCCCCCACGGGGAAGTCGCTGCCGGTGATGGTGATGGTGGTGCCCCCGGATACCGGCCCGCTGCCCGGCGAGACCGCGTGCACCTCGATCGTCTGCACGTAGCGGTAGCCGTCCACCCAGGTCGCCTCGCCGCCCTGCACCCGCGCCGTCACGTCCACCGGGCCGAGCGCCGCGCCGGCGGGCACGGTGGCGGTGACGAAGTTGGAGGAGATCACCTCCGTGTGCTCGGCGAGGATCCCGCCGAAGCGCACCGCCAGGTTGGCGCGGTCGAGGTTGCTCCCCACCAGCGTCACCTCGTTGCCGCCGGCGAGGGGACCGCTCGCCGGCGAAACGGCCCACAGGCGTACCTCGGTCTCGGCGGGATCGAAGTAGCCGTAGGGGGCCACGGCGCTCCCCGCGTTGGTCCGCACCTCGATCTCCGCCGGCCGCGCCACGCCCGCCGCGGGCATGGTCACCTGGAGGCTGCCGTCGAGGAGGAGCTGCGAGCTGACGCGCACCCCGTCCACGAAGACCTCCGCGTCGGAAGTGAAGCCCTGGCCGACGATGGTCACCTTGTTGCCGCCGCCCATCGGCCCGCCCGGCGGCGAGACCGACTCGATGCGGAGCGGCGCCACGTAGTCGAAGCCCTTGCGCAACGCCGCCTCGCCGTCCGCGTCGAAGACGCGCACGTCCACTGGCCCCGCCGCGTCGCCGGGGGGCAGGATGGCCGACAGGGAGCCGTCGGAGAGCTGCTGCACGTCGAGGGCGGCGCGGCTGCCCACCAGCACCGTCATCGTGGGGCGGAGGTTCTCGCCGTGCAGGACGATCTCCGTGCCGCCGTGGATCGGCCCGCTCCTCGGCTCGATGCCGGTGAGAGCCACCGGCGCCTGGTAGCGGAAGCAGCCGGTGCAGATCGCGGTGGTGCGCACGTTGCTGACCGCGACGTCCACGTCGCCCTCCACGCCCGGCGGCGTGAAGGCGAGGATGGTGTCGTCGTCGATCACCCGGGCGCCGACCGCCTGGTTGGCGCCGATGTAGACCCTGGTGGCGTCGGTGGGGTTGACGCCGTCGGGCAGGCTGAGGACGAAGCCGGCGCCGTTGATGATCACCGTGTCGCCGCCGAGGAGGCTGCCGCGGGGCGGACGCACCTCGTCGACGCGCAGCTCGACGGTCGGGCCGCCACCCTCGCCACCGGTCCCGCCGGTGCCTCCCGCGCCCCCGCCGGCGCCGCCGCCACCGCTCCCGCCCGGGCGCGGCCGGGGCGGGGTCGTGCCGCCGGTGCCGGCGCCGCCTCCACCCTCGAAGTCGTCGCCGCCGCAGCCGCTCCCCCCTGCCAGCAGGACGAGGAGGAGCATCGGAAGGACGGCGCGGGCAGCGCCGCGCCACGCATCGACGAACCTGCGCATCACCAGACTCCTACTGCGCCGCGATCTCGAGATCGTAGGCGTTCTGCGAACGGTCGTTGCTCGGGATCACCAGGACCCACGCCCTGCCGCCGGAGACGCCGTCCACCTGCACCCGCTCCTCGGGATCGGTGGTGCGGGAGGCGGCGAGCTGGGTGCTGGCGTCGCTGTCGAAGAGGAGGAGGTCGAGATCCCCCTGGAGCGGATCGTGGGTCAGCCGCACCTCGAGGCCGCGGCCGGCGGGTACCTCCACCACGTACCAGTCGGGGTCGCCCGGGCACGCCTGGAGGTTGCGGTGCTCGCCGTGGGACAGCGGGCTCGCCTGCGCCGCCTCGTCGTTCTCCTCGTGGGGGTCGTCGTCGCACGGCACCCCCCGGACCACGATCACGTTGAGGGCGTAGCTCGCCTGCGCGTCCCGGGTGCGGATGCGGAGGAAGTAGTCGCCCGGCTGGGAGACCACCGCGTCGACGAGGTAGGGATCGCGGGCCAGCTCCCGCCCCGCCGCGTCGCGGAGCTGCACGTCGAGGCCGCCCGCCACCAGCACGTCCGCCTCCACGTTGACGTTGATGCGGTCGCCGCGCTGGAGGACGATCCGGTACCAGTCCTCCTCGGTGCCGCAGACGGTCAGCCCCGCCCGGCGCCCGGCGGTGATGAGCGTCGCCTCCGCCTGCTCGTCGTTGGGCTCGTCCAGGTCGGGCAGGCACCGCGCGATGACGCACTGGCCCCGCTGGAGATCGCAGCGCTCGTCCTCGAGGCAGTCGTCGTTGGAGTCGCACGGGGGCGGCGGCGCGGTGCAGGTGGCGGTGGCGCGGTTGCAGACCTTCCCCGCGGGGCAGTCGCGATCGCTGAAGCAGGTGTTGGCGCCGGCGCAGCGGCCCGCGATCACGTTGCAGACCAGCCCCGGCCCGCAGTCCTCGTTCTCCACGCACTCCACGCACCGCCCGTTGACGCACTGCTCGCGCGCCTGGCAGACGTCGAGCTCCGTCTCCTCGGTGCAGCGGAGCTCGCAGGTGCCGGTGCCCGGGTTGCAGACCTCGGTCTCGAGGCAGTCGCCGTCGTCGAAGCAGCCGAGGTCCTCCTCGCAGACGTTGAGCGGGCGGTTGCAGCGCTGGCCCTCCGGGCACTGGCCCAGGGCGCCGCACCGCGTGGTCAGCTCGCCGGGCATGCACATCCCCTGGACGCAGAAGCGGCCGAGGGGGCAGTCGTCGTGGACGGTGCAGTCCGCGCCCCAGCCGTCGCGGAAGACGCAGGAGAGGGTGGAGGAGTCGCAGCGCTGCGCCCTGCCGCAGTCGCCGTCGCCCAGGCACTCCACGCAGACGCCGGTGTCCGCGCAGAGCTGGCCCTCCGGGCAGTCGGCGTCGGCGGTGCAGCCCTCGGGGCGGGCGCCGCCGCCGTCCGGGTTCCCGCCATCCTCTTCGCCGCACGCGGCGGGAAAGGCGCTGCAGAGAGCGACCATCAGGCCGAGCAAGAGGTGGATGCGAAGCGACTTCAAGGCTGCGTCTCCGTGGAGGGCGGGTCCTCGATCTCGTCGATCGGCGCGATGGCCGCGCTGGGCCACTCGAGCGAGAGGACGTGCCAGACCTGATCCTTCGTATCGAGGACCGCGCTCATCTCCGCCTCGAGCACCCCATAGACGAAGACGCGGACGGTGGCGGTGGAGGCGGGATCGGGGGCGCCGTTGCTCTTGGCGAAGACCACCGCCACGTCGAAGGTGCCCGCGGGCGGCTTGGAGAAGATCACCCGCTCGGGTCCGAAGCCCCGCAGGTCGTCGCGGGTGTGGCGCGGATCGTCGAGGGCGTTGCCGAACTCGCCGAAGTCCGGCGCCGGGTTGCCGTGGTAGCAGTCCCGCGCCGAATAGAGCGGCGCGCCGTGGTCGAGGAGGTGGAGGTCGAGGTCGGTGTCCGGGTGATCCCAGACCAGCTCGAAGTAGAGGTCGTCCGAGGGCTTGACCACGATCTCCCGGGTGGCGCAGGGGACCATCGGATCGTCGTTGGGGTGGAGGCAGGAGAGGCCGGTGGAGTCGGCCACGTCGAGCCCGACCACGTAGGTGCCCGCCATGTCGGTGACCAGCGCCGGCGCGGACGCCTCGGGATCGTCGATGTACGCCTCGGAGCCCAGGGGCTTGCGGTAGACGCGCCAGAGGAAGCTGACCGGATCGTCGCCGTCGGTGTCGTGGGAGGCGCTTCCGTCGAGCCCGACCGGATCGCCCGGGGCGGGGACGCCGCCCCCCGGCTCGGCGATGACCGCCACCGGCGCGCGGTTCACCGTGGCGGTGAGGTCCACCACGATCTCCCGGTTGTCGGGATCGGTGCTGCGGATGGTGAGGGTGCCATCGAGCGCGTCCTCCTCCGTCGCCTCGGTGGGCGAGCAGGCCACGAGGAGATCGACGCTGCCGCCGGGGTTGCCGCCCTCCGGCGCCTCCAGCGGCGCCGGCGTGGTGGTGGAGCCGAGGAGCGAGAACTCGGGCGCGCCGTCGAGGACGATCGACTCGAGGATCAGCCGCGCGCTCCCCACCGAGCGGATCGAGAGCGTCCGCACCACCTGGGTGCGCTCGCCCACCCTGCCGAAGTCGAGCTGGCGGGGCGATACCTCGATCCGGCCCACGGTGGAGCCGGTGCCGATCAGCCGGACGGTGACCGGTGGCTCGTTCGCGTCGTCGTGCTCCAGGGTGAGGGTGCCGACGTAATCCTTCTGCGCCGGCGGCTGGAAGTAGACGGGGATCGCCTGCTCCGATCCCGGCTCGACGCGCAGGCCGTTGGGGCCGAGGGGATCGATGCGGAAGGCGTCGTCTTCCGTCTGGATCGAGGCGCTGCGGACGGTCAGGGCGGCGAGCCCGTCGTTGTAGACGAGCAGCTTCCGCTCCTCGGTGATCAGCACGGGCACCGGCCCGAAGTCGATCAGCTTGCTGCCGTCCGCGTCGACGTGGGTGGAGACGACACGGATGGCGGGGCCGACCTGGCGCACCTGATCGTCGCCGCAGGCGGCGAGCGCCAGCACGAAGAGGCAGGCCAACGCGAACGACGAAAACGCGGCGTGTCTCACTTGTCCCTCGGGAAATACTCGACCTCGAGCGTGCTGCCGGGTCCGGGAACTGCGTCGCCTTCGAAGACGAGGGCGTTCTGCCGCTCGTCGAAGATCCAGCCGTCGCTGTCGGCGAACCAGGGGACGCAGATCACCGATCCCCGGTCGCCGCCGCAGCGCCGCTCCACCGACGCGCAGACCTTCTCGGCGAGCTGCGGCGCGTCGTCCTCGATCGAGCAGGGGTAGTGGATCGCCACCGAGAGGAAGTCCTCGGGGCCGATCCCCTCGGGGACGTCGAGATCGCGCGGCGCCTCGCGGAGCTGGAAGCGCTTCTGGAGGCCGATGCCCGTCACCGCGAGCTGCTCCAGGGTGGCGCCCCAATCGTCCGTGCAGACGTTGCCGTGGACGCCGCCGGTGAGCCGGGCCAGCTCCGCGTAGCGGAAGCCTGCGTCGGCGGTCTCGCAGCCGTTGGGCACCGGGCCGGCGATGGCGGAGATCGCCACCGCGTTCTCGTTGCCCCTTCCCTTGAGCGTCTCGAAGCGCCGGTGGTAGTAGCGGACCTCGCCGAAGGAAGCGTCCTCCTCGTCGGAGACGATCACCACGTACAGGTAGGCGTTCTCCCGGAGGAACATCGGCCTGCCCGCGCCGTCCTTCTCCTGCGCCGCGCGCTCCGCCGCCAGCAGCGCCGCCTCGAAGCCCGCCTCGAGGGCGCCGCCCTCCTGGATGTTGGCGATGGTGCGCTGCATCACGTCCAGCGGGTCGTAGCCCGCGCCCGGCTGGAGGATCGCCGGCGCCGGCTCCGCCCTGGCCCGGACCAGCCTGCCGCCGCTCCTGCTGGCGTCGGTGGTGGTCACCGCGATCCGGTAGTCGACCTGCCCCGACTCGTCGGGGCGGGCGGGATCGGGGTCGAGGTACTGGAGGAAGCGGGCGAAGTTGGTGGCCAGCGCCTCCTGCTCCTCCCGCATGGACCGGGAGTTGTCGATGACGAAGAGGACGTCGATCGACGAGGCCTTGAGCTGCTGGAAGCTCTCGCGGATCGGCTCCTCCTCCGGTCGGTCGATGAGAGGCGGATCGCCGCACGCGGCGAGCGCGACGGCGAGGAGACTGGCGAGGAACATGCGCGGCATGGGACTCCAGCCTGTGAAGGACGATCTCTTGCGGCGCGGCAATACGGGCGTGCGGGTGGCGCTCGAGCCCCCTCAGCCTTCCACGCACAGGCCATCCTCCCCCAGTGCGCGAATCTGCACCACCCCCTCCACCCCCGATTTCAGGGCCTTTCAGCCCACTGCCTATCAATTGGGCAGTTCTGCCCGTCCCGCGGGCAGCCTCCCCGCGGGACCGGGACAAAGACCGGTTTCCGGGCCCTTCCGGAAGCTGGCCCGGCCCTTGCTTCGGAGGCGGGCAGCGGGCGGCGCCAGGCTGGTGTGGTCGCTCGGAGCCGCGAGCGCGGCGGAAGGGAACGGAGCCGGAGATGTCGAACATGACCCCCAAGGACGTGGTCGCTTTTGCGAAGGACAAGCGCGTCCAGATGATCGACCTGAAGTTCATGGACTTCGTCGGGATCTGGCAGCACTTCTCGATTCCCCTCTCGGAGTTCGAGGAGTCGATCTTCGAGGAGGGCCTCGGCTTCGACGGCTCGTCGATCCGCGGCTGGGCCTCGATCCACGCCTCCGACATGCTGGTGGTGCCCGACGTCACCACCGCGGTGATGGATCCCTGCATGCCCGATCCGACGCTGTCGCTGATCTGCAACATCGTCGATCCGATCACCAAGGAAGCCTACAGCCGCGACCCCCGCAACATCTGCCAGAAGGCGGAGCGCTACCTGAAGAGCACCGGCATCGCCGACACGGCCTACTTCGGGCCGGAGCCGGAGTTCTTCATCTTCGACGAGGTGCGCTACGACAACGGCCCCAACGCCGCCTTCTACAAGATCGACTCGGACGAGGGGCAGTGGAACACCGGCCGCGAGGAGGCGGGCGGCAACCTCGGCTACAAGCCGCGCTTCAAGGGCGGCTACTTCCCGGTGGGCCCGACCGACAAGCAGCAGGACCTCCGCACCGAGATGTGCAGGGTGATGGAGATGGTCGGCATCCGCGTGGAGCGCCAGCACCACGAGGTGGCCACCGCGGGCCAGGCGGAGATCGACGTCCGCTTCAACAGCATGTTGAAGATGGCCGACCAGCTGATGTGGTTCAAGTACATCATCCGCAACGTGGCCTACAAGCACGGCAAGACCGTGACCTTCATGCCGAAGCCGATCTACGGCGACAACGGCAGCGGCATGCACACGCACATGTCGCTCTGGAAGGACGGCAAGCCGCTCTTCGCCGGCGACGGCTACGCGGGACTGAGCGAGCTGGCGATGTGGTACATCGGCGGCATCCTCAAGCACGGCCCCGCGCTCGCGGCGCTCTGCAACCCCACCACCAACTCGTACAAGCGCCTGGTGCCGGGCTTCGAGGCGCCGGTCAACCTCGCCTACTCGGCGCGCAACCGCTCCGCGGCGGTGCGCATCCCGATGTACTCGCCCTCGCCCAAGGCGAAGCGCATGGAGTTCCGTTCGCCGGATCCGTCGTGCAACGGCTACCTCGCCTTCGCTGCGATGCTGATGGCGGGCCTCGACGGCATCGAGAACCGGATCGATCCGGGCCAGCCGCTCGACAAGGACATCTACGGGATGAGCCCCGAGGAGCTGAAGGACATCCCGAAGATGCCCGAGTCGCTCGAGGGCGCGCTCGAGGCGCTCAAGAAGGACCACGAGTTCCTCCTCAAGGGCGACGTCTTCACCGAGGACGTGATCCACACCTGGATCGAGACCAAGATGGAGAAGGAGGTCAACCCGGTGCGGATGCGTCCGTCGCCGATGGAGTTCGCCCTCTACTTCGACATCTGATCGACGTTCCAACGCGGCGGCATGCCGCGCGACCGGCCCGCTTCACCCCTGCAGGGGTGGGGCGGGCCTTCTCCGTTGGCGCATCCCGTCGCTACCTCGAACACCGGACTCCGGCAGGTGGGGTCCGTTCCGGGGGGCGACGACATGGCGATGCCGACCGTGCTGCTGGTGGACGACGACGCGCAGATCCGGGGAGCGGTGCGCGACCTGCTCGTCGCGGAGGGCCACCGGGTCCTCACCGCCCGCAACGGCGTCGAGGCCCACGCCCTGGCGGAGGCCCATCCCCCCTCCGCCATCGTCCTCGACCTCCTGATGCCGGTGGCGGGCGGCTGGGACCTGGTCTCACGGCTCCGGGAGCTGGGGCTGGAAGACGTGCCGGTGATCCTCTTCTCCGGCAGCGCCGACCTGGAGAACGAGGCGCGGCGGATCGGCGCCGCCCGGTGGCTCCGCAAGCCGTGCCCGTTCGACCGCCTTCTCGGCGCGCTGCGGGAGGTCCTGCCCCGGTCCTGAAGCATGGGGGGCAGGTGGTCGCCGTTCGAGGGGCCGTGGTAGATCCACGGAATGTACTTCGCTCTTCGACTCCTCCCGATCGCCGTCCTCCTCCTCCTCGCCGCCTGCGGTTCCGACGAGGAGCAGACCGATCCCTGCCACGGCATCACCTGCCCCGTCGGCTTCGACTGCAGGGCGGGCACGTGCGTGGAGCGCGAGCCGGCGCCGGAACCCGCCGGTTGCGAGGTCAACTCCGACTGCCCCAGCTCCGCCGCTCCCTTCTGCGATCGCGGCAGCGGTGCGTGCGTCGCCTGCCTCGACGACGATCACTGCCGGGGCAGGAGCTGCATCGCGGGCGCGTGCGTCGGAAGCGTCTGCTCCAGCGACGAGGAATGCGGCGGCGACACGCCCTTCTGCAACCAGGCGGGCGACGCCTGCGTGGCGTGCAGGGAGGCGGGGGACTGCGCGGCGGGCGAGGCGTGCGACGCGGGGGCGTGCGTGCCGCTGCCGGTGGAGTGCCAGACCGACGCGGAGTGCGCGGAGGCCGCGCCGTCGCGGCCGCTCTGCCAGGCGACGGACGGGCGCGGCCTGTGCGTGGAGTGCAGGCGCTCCAGCGACTGCGCGGACGGCGTCGACTGCATCGGCGGGAGCTGCGTCGATCTTTCCTGCACGTCGGACGACGACTGCGCCGGCTTCCCCGGCAGATCGCGCTGCGGGAGCGGCGGCCGCTGCGTCGGCTGCGAGGGGGACGGCGACTGCGGCGACGGGGCGCGTTGCAGCGACGAGGGGCTCTGCGAGGCGGAGCGGCTCTGCGAGGTGGACGCGGACTGCGCGGGCGATCCCGGCGGGCCGGTCTGCGATCCCGGGACGGGGGCGTGCGTCGCCTGCGTGGTGGATGGGGACTGCCCCTTCGGCCAGCGCTGCGTCGATCGCAGCGCGTGCGTGGCGATCGAATGCACCGGCTCCGCGGACTGCCCGCTGGGCGCGCGCTGCGACGACGGCGCCTGCGTCGATCCCGGCGCCTGCACCGGCGCCGGCGACTGCACCTTCGATCCGCGGGCGCCGCAGTGCGGGGCCGCGGGTCGCTGCGTGGAGTGCACCGTCGATGCCCACTGCGGCGCGGGCGAGCGCTGCATCGGCGAGGTCTGCACCGTGCCCCAGGAGTGCAGCTCCGACGCGCAGTGCACCGGCGGCTTCGTCTGCAGCGGCGGCCTCTGCGGCGCCTGCCGCACCGACGATCAGTGCCCGCGGGGGATCTGCAGCGCGGGCGCCTGCGTCGATGCGCCGAGCTGCGCCAGCGACCGCGACTGCGCCAGCGGCGTCTGCGCGGGCGGCGTCTGCGCCGCGTGCGCCACCACCCTCGATTGCCCCGCCGGGCTCTGGTGCGAGTCGGGCGCCTGCGTCCCGCCCGCCTGCACCTCGACGGCGGCGTGCGGCGCCGGGAGCGAGTGTGTCGCCGGCGTCTGCACGCAGCCCGTCTGCGAGGGCGTCGAGGAGCCGAACGAGCACCCCGTCGCCGCGCGGCCCTTCACGCCGGGCGCGCCGCTCTCGCGCACCCTCTGCCCCAACGACACCGACTGGTTCGTCTTCAGCGCGGGGCAGGGCGCCACCCTCAACGCCAACCTCCTCGCGCCACCGCCGGGCGCGACCCTCACGCTGGGCTGGTTCGATCCCGACACCGGCGCGCTGAAGACCCAGGGGGCGGTGGGGGGCAGGCTCCTCGTGCCGCGCCTCGAGCGGGCGGCGCAGGGGCGCTACTACCTCCGGGTGCAGGCAGCGGGCGCGGGCGGCGACTACGGCCTCCTCGCCACCGTCTCCAGCGGCGCCACCAGCTGCACCGACGTCCTCGAGCCCAACGACGATCGCAACTCGCCGCGTCCGGTGCCCGCGCACGGCTGGATCGAAGGGCTGATGCTCTGCGGCGACGACGACTTCCTCCTGGTGGACGTGCCCGCGGGCGCGATGCTGCGCGCCTACTCCTTCGTGCCCGGGGGCGCGGACCACGGCTTCGAGGTCTTCACCACCGCCGGGCAGCGGATCGCCAGCAGCAACCCCCACGCCTACCTCGGCGGCGGCAGGTTCGCGGCGGTGATCCCGGAAGCGGCCGACAGGTCGGTGCTGATCAAGATCTCGCGGCCGGCGCCGGTGGAGCTGCGCTACTCGGTCTACCTGACCCTCGACACCGATCCCGGCTGCAGCGCGGCGCCGCCGCTCTTCCCCGCGGGGAGCGACAGGGTGCGGCTCGCCGACTCCACGCTGGGGCGCGTCGCCAACCTCGACGCGGGCGCCTGCGGCGCCGGCGGCCCCGACCTCGTCTATCGGGTCGAGGTGCCCGTCGCGCGGCGCTTCGTCGCCCAGGTGCGCGGCCCCTTCCCGGCGCGCCTCTCGCTGCGGAGCGCCTCGTGCGCCGGCGCGGAGCTCGCCTGCGCGGCGGCGCCGATCGCCGAGGGGACCGGCACCCTGGACGTGCCCTCCCTGCAGGCGGGGAGCTACACGCTGGTGGTCGGCGGCGCACCCGACACCGCGGGCCCCTTCGAGCTGGCGGCGCAGCTCCTGCCCGAGATCCCCTCGCCGGTGAACGACGCCTGCGGCGATGCGGAGGCGATCGCACTCGGCGCATCGGGCGGGATGGCGAGCGGAACCACCCGCGGGGCGATCCGCGACGGCAACCTGACCTGCGCGCCGGGGGCGCCGGAGGTCTACTACGAGTTCACCCTCGCCAGCGCGGCGCGGGTGGTGGTCGATCTCCAGGCCAACGGGCCCGCGTCGCTGGCCCTCCTCGGCCCCGGCGACTGCACCACCCAGGCGGCCTGCGCGCCGCCGGCGACGAGGACGCGCCTCGACGAGTACCTCACCGCCGGGACGTGGCGCCTCGCCGTCGCCTCCGCCTCGGGGGCGCCCGTGGACTTCTCCCTGCAGGTCCACCTGCCGCAGCCCGTCGCCGGCGACGCGTGCCCCGACGCGCAGGTGATCGACGTCGGCACCCTCGTCCAGGGCGACAACACCTGGGCGGAGAACGACAGCTTCTTCCCGCTGCACACGAGCTGCACCGGCTACTACACGGGCGGCCCCGACGTCTTCCACGTGGCCGTCCTCGCCGCGGGGCAGACCGTCACCGCCACCCTCACCCCCGCGGCGGGCTACGACGCGGCCCTCTACGTGGTCGACGAATGTGCCGCGCCGCGGTGCCTCGCAGGCGCCGACGGCGCCCTCGAGGGCGGGGTGGAGACGCTGCAGTTCACCGCGCCGGCGACGGGCATCTACTACTTCGTGGTGGACGGCAGCGGCGGCGGCGGCGCCTACACGCTGCGGTTGGAGCAGGGCGGGGACGATTCGCCGAGGTAGGCCCTGCGGATCTCGGGGGCGTGGAGGAGCTCGCTCCCCGCGCCCTCCATCACCACCGCGCCGGTCTCGAGGACGTAGGCGCGGTGGGCGAGCTGGAGCGCCTTGGCGGCGTTCTGCTCCACGAGGAGGATCGAGACCCCCTCCTCGTTGATGGCGCGGAGGATGGTGAAGATCTGCTCCACGATCTGCGGGGCGAGCCCCAGCGACGGCTCGTCGAGGAGGAGGAGGCGCGGCCGGGACATGAGCGCCCGCGCCACGGCGAGCATCTGCTGCTCGCCGCCGGAGAGGGTGCCGGCGAGCTGGTGGCGCCGCTCCGCGAGGCGCGGGAAGAGGGCGTAGCACTTCTCCCGATCGGCGGCGATCTCCGCCTTGTCCCTGCGGAGGAAGGCGCCGAGGTCGAGGTTCTCCTCCACGCTCAGGTTGAGGAAGATGCCGCGCCCCTCCGGCGCGTGGGCGAGCCCCTTCGGCACGAGCCGGTGGGCGCGGACGCCGGTCACGTCCTCGCCGCCGAGCAGCACCCTGCCGCTGCTGGGGACGAGCAGCCCGCTCACCGCGCGCAGGGTGGTGGTCTTGCCCGCGCCGTTGGCGCCGATGAGCGCCACCACCTCGCCGCTGCCGACCCGGAGCGAGACGCCCTGGAGCGCGTGGATGGCGCCATAGTGGACGTGGAGATCGCGGAGCTCGAGGATCGGCTCCGCCTGCAGGGCGGCCGTGCGGATCATCTGCTGCTCGCCTCCGCCGGGCCGGACGCCTCGTCCGGCGCCTGGCCGAGATAGGCCTCGATCACCTTCGGATCGCTGCGCACCTGTTCCGGCGTGCCCGCCGCGATCTGCACGCCGTGGTCGAGGACGTGGATCCGCTCGCAGACGCCCATCACCAGCTTCATGTCGTGCTCGATGAGGAGGATCGCCAGGGAGAAGCGGTCGCGGAGCGTGCGGATCAGCTCCATCAGATCGACCTTTTCCCTGCTGTTCATCCCCGCGGCGGGCTCGTCGAGGAGGAGCACCTTCGGGCCGGTGGCGAGGGCGCGGGCGATCTCGAGGCGGCGCTGCTCGCCGTAGGGGAGGTTGCGGGCCAGCTCGTCGCGGCGGTGGGAGAGCCCCATCACCTCGAGGAATTCCTCCGCCCGCCGGGCGATCTCCGCCTCCTCGCGCATCGCGCCCGGGGTGAGGAGGAGGCTCTTCCAGAGCGGCGTGCGCGCGGTGTGGTGGCAGGCGATCCGCACGTTGTCGAGGGCGCTGAGCTCCTTGAACAGGCGGATGTTCTGGAAGGTGCGGGCGACGCCGCGGGCGGCGATCCGGTGGGGGCGCAGGCCGTTGACCACCTGCCCGTCGACCAGCACCTCCCCCGCGGTGGGGCGGTAGACGCCGGTGAGGACGTTGAAGGCGGTGGTCTTGCCCGCGCCGTTGGGACCGATCAGCCCCACCAGCTCGCCCGGGCCCACCGCCAGCTCGAAGTGCTGGAGCGCCTTGAGGCCGCCGAAGTGGATCGAGACGTCGCGGGCGTGGAGGAGCGCCTTCACTTCGCCGTCCCCCTGCCGCGGAGCGGCGCCGCGAGCGGGCCGAAGGAGAAGAGCTCGCGCTTGCCGAAGAGCCCCTGGGGCCGCAGCAGCATCAGCGCCACCAGCAGGCCGCTGTAGATCACCATCCGGAAGTCGACGCCGGTCCAGTCCTGGATCGGCCGGAGCGCCTCGGGGAGGATGGTGAGGAGGATTGCCGCCACCAGCGCGCCGGAGACCGAGCCGATCCCGCCCAGCACCACCATCGCCACGATCTCGATGGAGCGGACGAAGGTGAAGTCGCGGGGCGTGAGGATCTGCAGGTAGTGGCCGAGGAGCGAGCCGGCGACGCCCGCGAAGAAGGCGGAGATCACGAAGGCCCGCACCTTGTAGCCGGTGGTGTCGACCCCCATCGCCTCCGCGGCGATCTCGTCCTCGCGCACCGCGAGGAGCGCGCGCCCGTGGGTGGAGCCGAGGAGGCGCATCGAGACCACCACCACCGCCCCCGCCCAGAGGAGGACCCAGCCGAGGGAGGTCATCGGCGGGATCCCCGACATGCCGGTGGCGCCGCCGATCGCCTCCGTGTTCTCGATGAGGACGCGGATGATCTCGCCGAAGCCGAGGGTGACGATGGCGAGGTAGTCGCCGCGCAGGCGGAGCGAGGGGATCCCCACCAGCAGACCGGCCATCGCCGCCGCCACGCCGCCCGCCAGCGTCGCCGCGCCGAAGAGGAGCTGGTCGGAGAGCCAGGTGGGGATGCCGCTGAGCTGGTACCTGCTGCCGATGCCCACGGTGATCGCCGCGGCCACGTAGCCGCCCACCGCCATGAAGCCCGCATGGCCGAGGGAGAACTGGCCGGTGAAGCCGTTGACCACGTTGAGCGAGACCGCCAGCACCACGTTGATGCCGGCGAGCCCCGCCACGTAGATCAGGTAGGAATCGCCCTTCTCCGGCAGCACCGCGGTGAGGAGGAGCAGGGCGGGGAGGCCGGCCAGCGCCGGCAGGAAGCTGCGGGTCCAGCCCGTCATACCTTCTCCGCTGCGGCGCGGCCGAAGAGGCCGGACGGCTTGAAGACGAGGATGAGGATCAGGATCGCGAAGGCGACCGCGTCGCGGTAGCTCGAGGCGCCGTAGCCCACCACCAGCGCCTCGGTGAGGCCGATGAGGACGCCGCCCACCATCGCGCCGCGGATGTTGCCGATCCCGCCCAGCACCGCCGCCACGAAAGCCTTGAGGCCGAGCATCACGCCCATGGTCGGCTCGATGCGCGGGTAGCCGAGGCCGACGAGGATCCCCGCCGCCGCGGCGAGCGCCGAGCCGAGGGCGAAGGTGAAGCCGACCACGAAATCGGGGTTGATCCCCATCAGGCTGGCGGTGCGTCCGTCGAAGGAGACGGCGCGCATCGCCGCGCCGAGGCGGGAGTGGAAGATGAGCCGGTGGAGGCCGGTCATCAGCGCCAGCGCCGAGCCGAAGGTGACCGCCTGGAGGCTGGTGATGGAGACGCCGGCGACGGCGAAGAGGGGGACGTTGGGCAGGAGCGAGGGGAAGAAATGGGGCGACGGCCCCATGAACCACGGGAGCTGCCCCACCGCCTGGATGAACATCGAGACGCCGATGGCGGTGATGAGCGCGTTGAGGCGCGGCTTGTCGCGCAGGGGCCTGTAGGCGACGCGCTCGATCGCCAGGCCCACCGCGGCGCAGGCGGCCATCGCCAGGGCGAGGATGACGAGGAAGCGCGGCTCCTCCCGGAACTGCGGGAGGAAGCGGGTGGCGTAGAACCCCGCGAAGGAGCCGAGCATGAAGACCTCGGCGTGGGCGAAGTTGATGAGCTGGAGGACGCCGTAGACCATCGTGTAGCCCAGGGCGATCAGGGCGTAGACGGCTCCCAGCGACAGGCCGTTGATCAGGTGCTGCAGCAGCTCGGTCACGGACGCTCTTTCGGAGACGCGGCACGAGACGCCGTGCGCGCGGTGGGAGGGCGCGGCTTCAGGGCTGCACGGTGGCGGCGTAGACCGCCCGGCCGTTCTCCACCTTGAGGACCACCGCGGGCTTCACCGCGTTGCGCCCCTCGTCGATGGTGATGGTGCCGGTGACGCCGGCGAAGTCCCTGGTGCGCGCCAGCGCGTCGCGGATCTTCTCGCCCTCCACGCTCCCCGCCCGGCGGATCGCGTCGGCGGCGATGTGGACCGCGTCGTAGCCCAGCGCCGCCAGCGCGTCGGGGGTGCGCTCGCCGTACTCCTTCTCCCAGGCGGCGACGAAGGCGCGGATCCGCGGCGAGGGATCCTCGAGGGAGTAGTGGTTGGAGAAGAAGGAGCCCTGCAGCGCGTCGCCGCCGATCTCGAAGAGCTTGGCGGAGTCCCAGCCGTCGCCGCCGAGGAGGGGCACGTCGATCCCCAGCTCCCGCGCCTGGCGCGCGATCAGGCCCACGTCGGTGTAGTAGCCGGGGACGAAGATCGCCTGGGGCTTCAGGGTGCGCAGCGCGGTGAGCTGCGCCTTGAAGTCGATGTCCTGCGCCGAGTAGCTCTGATCGCCCACCACCTCGCCGCCCAGCTTCCGGAAGCTCTCGACGAAGAAGTTGGCGAGCCCCACCGAGTAGTCGTTGCGCACGTCGCGGAGGACGGCGACCTTGTCGAGCTCGAGGTGCTCCCGCGCGAACCTGGCCATCACCGTCCCCTGGAAGGGATCGATGAAGCAGATGCGGAAGACGTAGTCCTTCCCCTCGGTCACCCGCGGGTTGGTGGAGGCGTGGGAGATCATCGGCACCTTGTTCGCCTGGGCGATGGGCGCCATCGCCAGCGAGCGGGCCGACGCCACCTCGCCGAGGAGGACGTGGACCTTGTCCTGGACGATGAGGCGGGTGGCGGCAGCCGCCGCCTCGGTGGGCTTGCCCTGGTCGTCGTAGGTGATCACCCGGATCTTCTTGCCGAGGAGGCCGCCCGCCTCGTTGAGCTCCTTCACCGCCAGGGCGATTCCCTTGCGGGTGGACTGGCCGAAGGTGGCCTCCTGGCCGGTGAGGGAGCTCACCTCGCCGAAGCGGATCTCGCCGTCCTCCGCCGCCGCGGCAGGGGTGGGGGCAGCGGGGGCGCCCGCCGCCGCCGGCTTCTTCTCCTCGCACCCGGCGAGGAGGGTGGCGAGCAGGGTGGCCAGGGCCAGGAGCGGCGCGAGCGGGACGGCACGGGCGTGCATTGCGATTCCCCCGAAGTCTGCAGCAAGCCGGCGTAATGCGAGGGATTAGAGCAAGCCCATTCCACGACGGTCAACCTGGCGCCGGGTGAATTGACTCGCCGCGGGACCGGGGATACGCACCGCTCATGGCAGTCCGACCGCTCATCCTCATCGTCGACGACAACCGCGAGCTGGCCGACCTGCTGGCGCAGGTCTTCCAGGAGGCGGGCTACCGCGCCAGGGTCTGTTACCGGGGCAGGGCGGCGCTCGAGGCGATCGCCGAGGAGCAGCCCGCCGCCGCGGTGCTCGACATGCTCCTCCCCGACATCATGGGGACCGAGATCGGCAAGGAGCTGGGCAGGCGCGGCGTCCCGTACGTCTTCGCCACCGGCGTCTTCAAGGGGCTGCAGCACAGCCGCGACGCGGTCAACAAGCACGGCGCCCGCGCCCACTTCGAGAAGCCCTTCGCCGCCGGCTCGCTCCTCCAGGCGATGAAGGAGATCGTCCCGCCGCCGGCGCCCGAGGCGCCCGAGCGCGACGAGGCGATCGAGGTGGAGCTCGACATCGACGTCGACGTGACCGACGCCATGCCGATCGCCCCCATCGAGATGACCGGGCAGATCGCCCTGGCGGGACCGGCGGTCACCGCGGTGCTCAAGGGGCAGGACATCCGGCTGGGCACGCCGGAGCGCCACCAGACGCTGGTGCGGACCGGGCCGCTGCCGCTCGCGCCGCGGGGCACGGTGGAGCGGGGCGTGCTGCGGGACAACCTGCCGCAGCTCGTCACCGCCTTCTGGCAGCTCCAGGAGACGGGCGAGCTCTGGCTCCAGCGCGGCAAGGTGAAGAAGGCGATCTGGTTCGAGCGCGGGTGGCCGGTCTTCGCCCTCTCCAACCTGGCGGCGGATCGCTTCGGCAGCTTCCTGCTGCGGCTGGGGCGGATCGATCGCGCCCAGCTCCTCGAGGCGACGGGCCGCGCGGCGCGCGAGAAGCGGCGCACCGGCGACGTGCTCGTGGCGATGGGCGTGCTCCAGGAGACGGAGCGGCTCTACTACGTGGCGCAGCAGGTGAAGGCGATCATGTACTCGCTCTTCTCGTGGACCGACGGCGAGTACGTGATGAGCTTCCAGTCGCGGGCGGCGCACGAGCCGGTGCGGCTGGGGCTCCATCCGGCGCAGCTCATCGCCAGGGGGATCCGGAAGCTCTACACGCCCGAGCGGCTGGGACGGCAGCTCGCCCTGGAGGACCGGCTCTCCGCCTCCCGCGAGCCTGCGTACCGGCTGCAGGACGCGGGGCTGGAGCCATGGGAGGAGCACCTCTTCGAGCTGGTGGACGGCCAGCGGAACGTGGCGGAGCTCCTCGCGCTGGCGCGCAAGCCGAAGGACGCCGCGCACGCGGCGCTGGTGGCGCTGCTGGCGCTGCGCTTCGTCGAGAAGGCCTGAGCGACCGGCCCGGTTCCGGCGGGCCGGCCGCTCGATCCGCTGGCGCATCGTGCGTCTGCTCCGCCGCCGGCGGAGCGAGCCGCCGCTTTGCGGCGCGTCAGACCTCGGTGGGATCGCTGCCGGGAGCGCCGGCGACGAGCGGGCTGGCGGCGCGCACCCGCTCGATCACCGCGCGGTGGGCGGGCGCTCCCACCACCGCGCGCCAGTCGGCGCCCGCCGGCGGCCGCACGTAGCGGGCGACGAGCGCATCCACCCGGCGGCGCGCCTCGCGCACCCGCTCGAGCGGCACCTCGCCCCGCGCCACCGCGTCGGCGAGGAACTCGATCGCCCGGTGCTGGACCTCGGCGTGGTGGCAGACCAGGAAGAGATCGACGCCGGCGTTGATCCCGCGTACGACTGCCTCCTCGAGGCCATAGTGGTCGGCGATCGCCTTCATCTCCAGATCGTCGGAGATGACCACCCCGTCGAAGCCCATGCGGTCGCGGAGGATCCCGTCGAGGGCGGCGCGGCTCATCGTCGCCGGGTAGCGGGGGTCGAGCGGCTCGAAGATCACGTGGGCGGTCATGATCGACGCCACGCCCGCGCGGATCGCCTGCTCGAAGGGGGGCAGCTCCACCGACTCGAGGCGCGCCAGGGTGTGGGGCAGCCGCGGCAGGTCGAGGTGGCTGTCCTGGGCGGTGTCGCCGTGGCCGGGGAAGTGCTTGCCGCAGGCGGCGACGCCGGCCCGCTGCAGGCCGCGGATCAGCGCGGCGCCGAGGCGCCCCACCAGCTCCGGCGTCCGCCCGAAGGAGCGGTCGCCGATCACCGGGTTGGCGGGGTTGGTGTCCACGTCGAGGACCGGTGCGTAGTCGAGGTCGACGTTGACCGCGCGCAGCTCCGCGCCCAGCACGTGGCCCACCGCTTCCGCCAGCGACTCGTCCCCCGCGGCGCCGAGGGCGCGCATCGGCGGCACCTCGGTGAAGGGCGCCCGCAGGCGCATCACCCTGCCGCCCTCCTGATCGACGGAGGTGAGGAAGGGGCGGCCCGCCTTCTCCTTGAGCTCGGCGCAGAGCGCGGCGAACTGGCCGGGCGACTCCACGTTGCGGCGGAAGAGGATCGCGCCCGTCACGCCGAGACGCTGCAGCTCGACCACCTCGGGCGGCACGGAGGTGCCGGAGAAGCCGATGCAGAAGAGGCCGGCGACGAGGCGGCGCGTTTCGATGTCGTTCATGCGGGCTCCCTGATCCCTGCGGGACGTGTTGTCCCACGTTCCGGGGGCGGCAGGAAGCGTCGCCTTCCCCGCGGCGAGGGGCCGTCGAGGGGCGCCGGCGTCTTCGCCGGGGAAGCCGCGCGCGGGAACGCCCGGGATACGAGCGTTCCCGCGACATGGAGCCGCTACGGCTCGTCGACGGTGGCCTCGTCGTCCTCGCAGTGGCCGGGGCCGATTCCGTCCTGGTTGGTGTTCCACGCGTCGAGGAGCGACGCCAGGGAGGTGATCGCCGCGTCCTTCACCACGGCCGCGCCCTCCGCGCACCGCCAGCCCGGGCGGGCGGAGAAGATGGCGTCGGCCTGGGCGACCGCGTCGCCGAGATCGGTGGGATCCGCGCCCAGCGCACCGTTGAGTTTGGCGGCGATGAGCTGGTGGGCGAGCTGGATCAGCGCGTTGCCTTTGGCGGGCGGCGTCTGCAGGCAGGCGACGCCCTCGGCGACGGTGTAGCTCTCGCTCCCCAGCGTCACCGAGGAGAGCGGCCACGCGTCCGGGTGGTTCTTCCAATAGCCCTGGCTGTAGGTGCAGCCGCCGTCGCCGCCGTCGCAGCTGCTCGTGGAGCCCGCCACCGGCGCCGACCAGCCGCTCTTCTTCGGCCCCTGGGGCACGTTGTGGGCGAAGGCGGCGAAGAGGTACTCGGTGCCGCACTGCAGCCCCTCGTTGCAGCCATCCGCCCACGAGACGCCGCCGCCCGCCACCAGGTTGCCGATCTCGATCTCCTCGCAGGCGCCCGGCCCGAGGTTCCAGAGCGAGCCGCTGGCGTTGCCCGACGCGGAGAGGCCGCAGTGACCCTCCCAGCTCTGGGCGTCGAGCGGATCGACCCCGGGCCCCGCCTCGATCCAGTGGATCGAGACACCGGCGGCCGCGCCGTCCGGCCCGCCGCAGACCCGGAGCGTGAGGGTCGTCTGGGTCGAGCCGACCACCTCGATGGTCGGCGGCGCGAGCGCCCCGTCCGGCGTCAGCGCCCCGAGACCGCTCACCATGTCGTCTTCGTTGCCCGACCCTCCGCACGCGGTGGCGAGCAGCAGGCCGCCGAGCGCCGCCGCACGCCCCGTCTTCCGGATGATCTCCATGTGTCCCCCTTTTGCGGCCCCATCCGCGTGGGGCCGACGCCCCCAGTACGAGTGGTTGCATCGGGGGTTACGTGGGAGGAGGGCCTACCGGATGGCCAATCTGGGTTCCACCGGTTCGGCTACTCCGCGAGGGGGAGCCGCAGGGAGAATCGGGCGCCGCGCCCCGAGCCGGGATCGACCACGATGTCGCCGTGGTGGAGCCGGGCCAGGTTGCGCGCGAGGAAGAGGCCGAGGCCCAGCCCGTCCCCCTTGGCGGAGGCGCCGCGGGCGAGCCGCTCGAAGAGGCGCGGGACGAACTCCGGCGGGATCCCCTCGCCCTCGTCCGCCACCTCGACGATGGCGAGGTTGTTCTCCCGCCGCGCGGAGAGACGCACCGGCTTGCCGGGCGGGCCGTGGCGCACGGCGTTGGAGAGGAGGTTGCCGATCACCTGGTCGAGCCGGACCGGATCGCCCTCGAGGAGGAGCGGCGCCTCCACCTGGACCGAAATGGTGCGTCCCTCGGTGAGGTTGCGGCGGAAGCGCTCCTCCACGTCGAGGACGATCCGGGCGAGATCGCATCGCTCGATCTGCAGGCGCAGCCGCCCGGTCTCCAGGCGCGCGGTGTCGAGCATGTCGCCGATCAGCCGCTGCATCCGGTAGGTGCCCTGCACCGCGCTGCGGATCAGGTCGGCGATCTTCGGATCGTTCGAGCCGCGGCGCTGCGCGAGCTGCAGGTAGGCGCGCACCGCGGTGAGCGGCGTCTTGAGCTCGTGGGCGGCGATGTTGAGGAATTCATCCTTGGCCCGCTCGAGGCGGCGGAGCTCGGTGACGTCGATCGAGACCACCAGCCCCGCCACCACCCGGCCGTGCTGCACCACGGGGCCGCAGTGGATGATGCACTCGCGCCGCTCGCCGAGGAGGCGATCCCGCGCGCTGCCGCGCATCTCCACCGTGTCGCCGGTGAAGGCGCGGGCGATCTCCCGCGGCGGCATGCGCTCGCCCATCTCGTCGCGGAGGTCGACCGATTCGATGATCGCGTCGGCGCGCTGGCCGATCTCCACGCCGAAGCGGGTGCGCGCCTTGTTGTTGGCGCGGAGGACGCGGCCCGCACGGCTCAGCACCACCACCGGGTGGGGGATCTGCTCGAGCACCTGGTCGCCGAAGTCGATCGCGCTCAGGTCGGGCTGGCGCAGGGGGAGCCGCGGCGCCACCTCGTCCACCTGGAGGACGACGCGGCCGTGCATCGGTGTGGCGACGCCGGTGAGGAAGGCCTCGCCGCGGGCGCCGTGGACGAAGAGGTCACGGAAGGGCTGGGGCAGGTTGCTCTGCATCGCGCGGCTCGCCAGCGCGTGCAGCTTTCCCTCGCCCTCGGCGAGGACACGGGAGAGGGGCTGGCCCACCAGCTCCGCCGGGCGCATCCTGCCCGGCAGGCGCGCCGCCCAGCGTGCATTGGCCCAGCGGTGCTCGAGGTTGGCCCCCTCCAGCACCGCCACCGCGACCGGCGCGTGGGAGAAGAGCGACGCGAGCATCGGGACTGGGTCGTGCCGACCGGGCTCCGCCGATACGACGAGAGGCAAGAGCGCTTCCTTCTGGGGCATGGGCATGGCGCGGGACAATGGATCGGCAGGCTCGTCCGCCACAATCCCGCAAGCCCCCCGGCGCCCGCCACGCCGGGGACATGCCGTCGACAATCGAACGGTACGCCCACCGGCGGGTGATCCGCCGCGGGGAAATCAGCGCCGGATCAGGGCGCCTTCTGCGCAGAAGGCCGCGATCGCCAGTGCAGCGAGGATGCTCCAGATCGGCGTCTGCTGCTTCCGCTCCGCCACGGGGCTTTGTTCCACGGCAGAGTGTTCCCCGCCCAGGTGCGCCTGGAGCTCGGCGGGCTGGAGCCGCCGCGTGTCCGATTCGACCGGGTCGAGTCGCACGGTGAAAGCAAGATCGTCGATCGCCCGATCGTCGGGGCCGATCACCCGCCACGCGCCCGGGCGATCGAGGGGGCCCACCTGCAGCTCCCCCTCCTGTACCTCCACGGGACGCTCCCTGCCGTCGGGGCCCACCACCTTCTCCACCCGCACCCCCTCGCCGGGACGGATGCGGTGGATCGCGCCCACCGCCAGATCGGCGGGCTGCCGCTCCTCGAGGGCGCGGGCGAGCCAGCCCGCCGCCTGCTGCACCGTGGGGAGGAAGGAGGACTGGATCGCCCAGTCGCTCCAGTCGCGGTCGGCGGTGGAGGTGTAGAGGAGGACGCGGCCCTCGCCGACCGCGCGCTCCACCAGCGCAGGAGCGCCGTCGTCCCAGGTGGCGAGGACGTGGCTTCCGTCCCCCTCCACGCCGGGCTGGAGGAGGAAGTAGCGCCAGATCCGCGCGGCCCGGAAGCCGTCCTGGGTGGTGCCGGAGAAGACGCGCAACACCGGGTGGCGCAGGTCGAGATCGCCGAAGCGCGCCGGCCGCTGATCTTCGCGCCCCCGCTCCGCGGCGGTCTTGATCAGGTGGAGGGGGCGGGGGAGGAGGGGCCCGAGCCGCTCGTTCCACGCGTCGCTCTCCACGTTCTCGCCCAGGGCGACGAAGAGGCCGCCGCCCCTGGAGACGAAGGCGTGGAGGCGCTCCGCCACGTCGGGATCGGGGGCGCGCACGTTGAGGAGCAGGACCAGGTCGTAGCCGTCGAGCGACTCGGCGGGGAGCGACTCCGCGTCCACGGTGCGCACCGCGAGGGGCGAGGCGCCGCCCATGCGCAGCGCCGCCTCGACGAAGAAGGCCTCGTCGCGGTAGCGGACCGGCGAGGGATCGCCGTCCACCACCAGCGCCCGCAAATCGCGGGGGACGTGGACGGTGAAGTCGCGGCGGTCGTCCAGCGCGAGGGCGTCGGGGCGCAGGCGCACGCTGCCCACGAAGGTGCCGCCCGCCGGAAAGCGGTGGGCGAGCTTCTTGGTCACCGCGCCGCGGGCGGGGACCTCGACGAAGCCCTTGGCCACCACCTCGTCGCCCACCACGAGCTGCGCCTCCACGTCCGACACCGCCTCGTCGCCGAAGTTGCGGACGGTGAAGACGAAGGCCTGGCCCCGCGGGCCCACCTCCGGCGCGGGCTCGATGGAGAGATCGGTGATCGCCACGTTGGGCATCGCCCTGCCGCGGGCGGCGTCGAGGACCACCACCTCCGGCAGCACCTCGCCGTTCTCGGTGGGGACCGTGGCGGGCGGCGCGTCGAGGCGCCAGCCGGCGGCGGTGAGGTCGGTCGCCACGTAGATCCGCTTGCCGGGAAGCTGCGACTCGCCCAGCGCCCGCGCCGCCGCGGCGACGCAGGCGGAGAGATCGGCGGGGCGCAGGGAGAGCTCGGCGTCGTCGATCTGCCTGCGGGCGGCGGCGCGGTCGAAGCCGGGCGTCCCGGCGACGGGCGGCGCGCCGTCGCAGCGCACCACCGTCACCGGCTCCTCGCCGGAGAGGTTGGCGAGCACGTCGCGCGCGTCGTCGCGGGCGCGGTCGAGCAGCGTCTCCTTCCCCTCGCTCCAGCCCATGGAGAGGGAGGTGTCGAGGACGATGGCGGTGGCCGCGGGGCCGCGGGGCGCCTCCGCCGCGGCGGCAGCGGCGGTCTCGAAGCGCGGCCGCGCCAGGGCGAGGGGCACGAGGAGGAGCAGCAGCGTGCGGGCGGCGAGGAGGAGGAGCCGCTTGAGGCGGAGCCGCCGCACGTTCCGCTTCTGCGAGCGGCGCACCAGCTCCAGCGCGGCGAAGGGGTGGGGCCTCGGCCGGCGCCGCTGGATCAGGTGGACGATCACCGGGATCGCGGCGGCGAGCGCGCCCCAGGCGAGCAGCGGGTTGGTGAAGGAGATCGGCACTTCAGGCGGCCCCCCGCTCCCGCCGCGCGAGGAAGCGCAGCAGCAGCCTGTCGAGCGGCGCGTCGGTCCGCACCAGCTCGTACTCCACGTCGGCGTCCCTGCAGGCGCGGCGGGAGCGATCGCACAGGGCGCCGATCTCCTCGAGGTACGAGTCGCGGATCGCGCGCGGATCGACCTCCAGCTCGCCCTCGCCCTCCATGTCGAGGAAGCGGGTGGAGTCCTCGAAGGGGAACTCCAGCTCCCACGGATCGAGGAGGTGGAAGACCGACACCTCGTTCTTCATCCGCCGCAGATCGGTGAGGCGCTTGAGCGCCCCCGGCGAGAAGTCGAAGAGGTCGGAGAGGACGAAGATCGCCGCGCGGCGGCGCGCCTTCTCCGCCACCTGATCGGCGGCGGCGGCGAGATCGGTCGTCCCCTCGCCGCGCAGATCCTCGAGGTGGTGGAGGATCGCGGGGAAGTGGCCCATCGCCGCGCGGGGCGGCAGGTAGCGGATCTGCCGCCCCTTCGCGATCACCAGCCCCACCGCGTCCTGCTGGCGCACGAGGAGGTAGGAGAGCGACGCGGCGAGGACCGCCGCGTACTCGAGCTTGGAGAGGATCCCCTCCGGACCGCGGTAGTTCATCGAGCCGGAGGCGTCGACGACCAGGAAGGCGCGGAGGTTGGTCTCGTGCTCGAACTGCTTCACGTAGTAGCGATCGACCTTGCCGTACGCCTTCCAGTCGATGTGGCGGAGCTCGTCGCCCGGCGCGTACTCCTTGTGCTCCGCGAACTCCACGCTCTGGCCCTGGTGCGGGGAGCGGTGGAGGCCGGAGAGCACCCCCTCCACCACCGCGCGGGCGCGGAGCTGCGTGGTGCCCAGCTTGGCGAGCAGCTTTGGGTCGAGCAGGTTCACGTTACTTCGCCAGCTCCAGCAGGCGGGAGATGATCTGCGCGCTGTCCACGCCCTCCGCCTCGGCGGTGAAGTTGGCGAGGACGCGGTGGCGGAGCACCGGCATCGCCAGCGCCTTCACGTCCTCGCGCTCCGCCGCGTAGCGGCCGTGGAGGATCGCCCGCGCCTTGGCGGCGAGGATCAGGTACTGCGAAGCGCGCGGCCCCGCGCCCCAGGCCAGGTACTGCCGCACGAAGTCGGGAGCGTCCGCCTCCTTCGGCCGGGTGCTCCGCACCAGCTGGACGGCGTAGCGCACCGTGTCCTCCGCCACCGGCACCCGGAGCACCAGCTCCTGCAGGGCGAGGATCTCCTGCGGCCCCAGCACCTTCTCCGGCGTCCGGGTCGCGGCGCCGGTGGTGCGCAGCACCACCTCCACCTCCTCCTCTTCGGTGGGGTAGCCCACGTCCACCATGAACATGAAGCGATCGAGCTGCGCCTCGGGGAGCGGGTAGGTCCCCTCCTGCTCGATCGGGTTCTGGGTGGCGAAGACGAGGAAGGGGGGCTCGAGGGGATAGGTGCGCCCGCCCGCGGTGACGCGCTTCTCCTGCATGGCCTGCAGCAGCGCCGCCTGGGTCTTGGGCGGCGTGCGGTTGATCTCGTCGGCGAGGACGATGTTGGCGAAGAGCGGCCCCTTCACGAAGCGGAGCTCACGCCTGCCGGTGGTCCGGTCCTCCTCGAGGATGTCGGTGCCGGTGATGTCCGACGGCATCAGGTCGGGCGTGAACTGCACGCGGTTGAAGGAGAGGTCCAGCACCTCCGCCAGCGTGGAGATGAGGAGGGTCTTGGCCAGGCCCGGCACGCCGACGAAGAGGCAGTGGCCCCGCGCGAAGAGGGAGACGAGCAGATGCTCGACCACCTCGCGCTGGCCGACCACGCGCTTCTCGATCTCGCCGAGGATGCGCTCGCGCGCCTGGCCGAGCTGCTGGACCGCCTGCAGATCGCTTCCTGCTTCCATTCTCAAGGGCCTGGGCTCCTGGTCCTGGGCGCCGCGCCGGTGAGGAGCGCGAGCGCCCGCGAAGAACGCTGGAGGAGATCCGCGTCGCCCGTCTCCTGCGCCACCGCGAGGAGCCGGCCGTGGATCTCCGGATCGAAGGGATTGACCGAGACGGCGGTGCGGAGGAAGGGCTCCGCCTCGCGGACCCTGCCCATCTGCATCATCGCACGGGCGAGGTTGAGGTTGGTGAAGACGTCGTTGGGAAAGAACTTCCGCGTCGACTCGAGCACCCGCCGCGCCTGCTCGTTCTCCTGCAGCTCGAGGAGGGCGAGGGCGTACTTGTTGGAGAGGTTGGGGAACTGCGCCCCGGCCCGCGCCACCGCCTCCGCGTACTTGGCCGCAGCCGCCGCGTGCTTGCCCCGCGCCCGGAGCAGCTCGCCGAGGTGGGCCGCCTTGCGGGCGCGGGCGTCCTTGATCTCCCGGAACTCGGAGAGCTCGGTGAGATCCCGCCACGGGCTCCTGTCGTCCTTCTTCTCCGGCGGCTCGGGCTGCTCGTCGGCGAAGTGCTTCTCGAGGAGGGCGATCGAGGCGTTCTCCTCGGGGTACTTGCGGGTGCGCAGGTAGTCGCGCCACCCGGACTCGAAGTGAGCGAAGGGCTTGCCGTAGACCCGCGCCACCGCGTCGCGGTCGGAGAGCCCCTGGCCGAGGTGGGAGAGGATCCGCTCCACGCTGGTGGGATCGGCGCCGTGCAGGTACTCGATCGCGGAGAAGACCTCGGCGAAAGCGAGGGCCGCGTCGCGGGCGGTGGGGAGCAGCGCGATCGAGGGGTGCATCTGCTCGAAGGTGATCAGCTTCTTCGCCCGCACCGCGTCGCGCAGCAGCGCCTCGGAGGGGAGCTCCAGCGCCTTGCCCGGCGGCCCGCGCCACGCGGTCTCCAGGTACTTGGAGATCCCCTCGTGGAGCCAGATCGGCGTGCGGTTGCGCGTCTTCTTCGTGATCACCAGGTGCACGTACTCGTGCGCCAGCGTGTCCCGCCACTCGTAGCCCCGCAGGAGCGCCTTGGGGCTGGTGATCATCAGCTTGTTGAACTTGCAGACGGCGATGGTGCCGGTGGTCTTGATCGCCTCGATGGAGAGGGTGGAGAGGGCGGAGAGCTCCTCCGCGTTGGCCACCACCTCCACGAGGATCTTCCCGTCGGCGGGCTTGTAGCCCACCACGTCGCCGATCCGGTGGTAGGCGGCCTCCAGCGTCTCCAGCGCCCACGGCACCAGCACCTCGTCCTTGCCGGGCGGGTAGCGGAAGACGAAGTGCTCGCTCTCCTGCTGCTGGTAGCTCGCGGTGATCGCCTGGGTGCGCCGGGCCACGTCGAGGTAGCCGCCCGGGTTGCCGGGGGCGCCCGCCTCCTCGAGGAGGGCAACCGCGCCCGCGTAGTCGCCGAGGTGGAGGCGCACGCGGCCGAGGAGCCAGGCGCCGCGGGGATCGCCGGGGTTCTCCCGCACGAAGTCCTCGGCGAGCTGGAGCGCCTTCGGCATGTCCCAGGCGGAGAGCGCCTCCTCCGCGGCGGCGGTGCGCTCGTCCTCCTTCGCCCGCGCGCCCGCGGGCGCCACCAGGGCGAGGACGAGGAGGAGCGCCGCGAGCGCTCGCACGGCGTCGATCCTGCAGACCCTCACTTGACGATCTCCTCGTAGTACTCGCGCACGTGCTCCTTGAAGCCGGCGGGCGCGTCCTGCTTCATCGCGTCGAGGATGTCCTTCCGGAACTCGTCCGGCGCCTTGTACTGGTCGGCAGAGGGGATGGCGACCTTCTCCCGCTCGTTGAAGTCGCCGCCGCTCCCGCGCTGGCCGCCGCGGCCGCCGCTCGCCAGGGGCAGGGGGAAGCCGCCGCCGGCGCCACGGTTGCCGCGCGCCTGCTGCCGCGCCTGCTCCAGTCCCTGCTTGAGCGTGCGGAGCTGCTCCTGCGCCTGCCGCTCGGAGGCGAGGGCGCCGCCCGGGTTGCGGCCGCGGAGCTGCTGGCTCGCCTCGCCCATGGAGCGCTGCGCCCCCTCCATCGCCGCCTGCGCCGCCTCGTCGAAGATCGGCGCCTGCTGGCGGATCTGCTCCGCCTGCTGCTGGAGCTGCGCCATCTGCCTGCCCAGCTCCTCCTGCCGCTGCGCGAGCTGCTCGAGCTGGCGGCGCTGCTGCTGGCTCATCCGCTGCGACGGGTTGGCGAAGAGCTCCTCCAGCTTCTCCTTCACCTCGCGCACCAGCGGCGTCGCCTCCGCGGTGGGGCCGCGCGCCGCCTCGAGCTCCTGCCGCTCCGGCAGATCGAACTGCCGCGCGTAGCCCAGCTCCCGGTCGAGGGTCCGCTCCAGGTTCTCCGCGTGGGCCAGCGCCTGCGCCGCGCTCTCCATCGCCGCGTCGAAGTCCTCCACCGCCAGGGCGTCCTTCAGGTTCTCCAGCCGCTCCTTCGCGCCGCCGAGATCGTCGCTCAGGCGCATCGGCACGTCCGCCGGCAGCTTCTCCAGCGCCTGCTGCGCCCGCTCCACCTTCTTCTGCAGCTCGTCCACCAGCGCCTCGCCGCCCTCGCGCTGGAGCTGGGCCTGCAGCTCCCTGGCCTGCTCGCGGCGCAGCTCCTCGGTCGACTTCGCGATCTCCTGCTGCTCCGCCGCCACCTGGTCGAGCTGCTGCTCGTACTTCTGCAGATCCTCCGCGAGCTGGCGCAGCGCCGGGTCGTTCTCCGCCTGGCTGTCGGCTGCCTCCGAGAGGGCCTTCGCCATCTCGTCCATCTGCATGCCCAGCTCCTGGAGCTTCGCCATCGCCTCGTCGATCTTCCCCTCGCCGAGGAGCTTCTCGATCTGGTCGAGGCCGCTGGCCAGGTCGCGCTCCTCCGCCATGGCCTTCATCGCCTCGGCGTTGAGGTGCTCGTCCTGGATCCCCTTGGAGAGCTCCGCCATCCGCCGCATCAGCTCGCGCATCCGCTCGCGCAGCCGCGCCAGCTCCCGGAGGATCTCCTGCTTCGCCGCGTCGGAGGGCGCCTCGCGGTACTGCTCCATCAGGCTCGTCAGCTCCCTGCGGCTGCTCGCCATCTCCCGGGCCAGCTCCTCGATCTGGAGGATCCGCTGCCTGTCGAGGAGCGCTTCCAGGTAGAGGACGCTGCGCTCGAGCTCCTGCTGCTCCAGCCCCTCCGCCCTGTCGAGCTCGGCGACGAGGCGCGGCGCGGACCGGGCCTTCGCGCGCACGCTGCGGGTGACGCGGCTCTTCTCCAGCACGTTCTGCGAGATGTTGATCAGCGCGGCGGTCAGCTCCTGCGGCGCGTTCTCGTCCTTGCGCAGCTCCGCCGCCACGTCGGCGAGCGTGGTGCCCACCTCGAGCACCTGCTCGTCCGCCGGCGCGCCCGCCTCGATCCGCTCCTCGCGGCGCACCGCCCGCGGCCCCTCCCGCGGCGCAATCCTGTCGCCCAGGGCGAGGACCATCTTCTCCCAGGCCTCCTCCACCTTCGCCACCAGCGCGCGCCGGTGCTCCGCCTGGGAGAAGACGGTGAGGACCTGGGTGCGGCTCTGCCCCTGCTTGGCGCCGCCCACCGCGTCGTTGTCGGTGGCGCGCAGGTAGTAGGTGATCCTGTCGCCGGGGCGGAGCTGCAGGCCGCCCAGCTCCCAGACCCAGCTCCCGCTGGCGCGGCGGCGGGGCTCGCCCCAGGCGCCGATCCCCACCACCTGCTCCGGCCCGCTTCCCACCGAGAAGACCAGCTCCACCTTCGCCACGCCGTGGTCGTCCGTCGCCTCGAACTGGAGCTCCACGCCCTCGGTCTCGGTGACGGTCAGCTCGGCGATGGGAGCGAGGATGTCGACGGCGGGGGCGCCGTCCAGCGCGGCGTTGATGGGGATCTCCGGCCCCACCGCGATGTCGCGCCCCCGCTCGTCGGCAAAGCGGAAGCGGTAGCTCCCGGAGCGGGTGACGAGGAGGGTGCCGGTGAGCTGCCGCCCCTTCACCTCCATCGGGAGGGAGGCGCCGTCCACGTCGATGAAGGCCTGCGCCAGATCGCGGTCGGCGCGGGTCTCGATCCGCACCTGGGTCCCCACCGGCGCGTCGATGGCGCCGTTGGTCCCCTCCACCGTGCGCGGGGGCAGCCCGGTGTGGGCTGGGTAGAGGTAGGTGAGGGCGATGTCGCCGGTGATCGGCGCCACCCGGGGGGCGGCGCGGGGATCCTTCGCATGCCCGTCGCCGAAGGCGAGGCGGCCCAGCCCCTCCGCCACCGGGTCGGCCACCAGCGCCGCCACCGCGAGGAGGGCCAGCGAGCCGCCCGCCGCTGCGGCGGCCCGGCGCAGGGGGCGCTCGTCGAAGGCCTTCTCCGGCCCCGCCTGCTCCACCCGGGCCGCGGTCTCCGCCACGTGGGCGCGGGCCAGCTCGGGGGAGAAGGGCTTCTCCCCCAGGTCCTGCCCCTCCGCCAGGGGGAGGAGCTCGGCGAGCTGGACCGCGGTGGCGAGGCCGGCGGCCCGGGGATCGCGGCTCTCCAGCCTGCGGGCGAGGGCGGCGTCGGTGGGGCGGGCGGCCCGCTCCCAGGCCCAGGCTGCCGCCGCCGCGGCGCCCACCGCGGTGAGGGCGAGGGCGGGCCAGCGCACCCATTCCGGGGCGCCCAGCCCGAGGGCGACGGCGGTCAGGGCGGCGAGGAGGAGGGCCCCGGCGAGGAAGACGAAAAGGGCGGTCCCGCCGTGGATCCGCCAGGCGCGCCGGCGCAGGCTGTCCACCACCCGGCGCAGGGAGTCGCGGGCGTCGGCCTCCGGATGGGGCGGCCTGGCGGAGTGGGAGGGGTCGATCATGGGCGGCGGATACCTGGGGGCCGGGCGCCAACAAGCGGGTCGGGGGCGGGCATTCCCCGCAATATAGACCGCCGGCCGGGCGGGTGCGTGCTAGGGTCGGAGGGGAACCTCCTTTCGCCCGGACGGGCCCCGAGCGCGCGCTTTGAATGCGAGCGGAATTCTCACGTCCAACCCCTCGAGCGGAGACGGCAGGGTGGAAATCGACGACCTGACCCTCGTCAGCCGCTGCAAGGAGGGCGATCAGCAGGCGTTCCGGCTGCTGGTGAAACGGTACGAGCGGAAGGTCTTCCAGGTGGCGTACGCCATGGTGAAGGACCGCGAGGAGGCCCTGGACATCTCCCAGGAGGCCTTCCTCAAGGTCCACCGCTACCTGGGGGACTTCAAGGGCGATTCGTCCTTCTACACCTGGCTCTACCGCATCACCCGCAACCTGGCCGTGGACCGGATCCGGTCCCGGCGGGGCGAGAGCGTGGCCTTCGACGAGAAGGTGGCGCAGGACGAGGCGGAGCTCGGCGACGCGGGCTTCCTCTCCACCCGGCTCGGAACCAACCCGCAGAAGAGCACCTTGCGGCGCGAGCTGGCGGAGAAGATGGCGGAGGCGTTGCAGCAGATCCCCGAGAAGCACCGGGAGATCCTGGTGCTTCGCGAGGTGGAAGGCTTGAGTTACGAGGATCTCGCCCGGGTGCTGGAGATCCCGAAGGGGACGGTGATGAGCCGCCTCTTTCACGCCCGGGCGAAGATGCAGAAGCTGCTCGAGGACTACCTCGGCGGCGACCGGCCCGAGTTCGGGTTCGGAGAGGAAGAGGGCTAGCGGCCATGGAAGCGCGGCACGATACCGAGCTCGAAATGCTCCTCTCCGCCTACGCCGACGGCGAGCTCTCGCCGGAGGAGCGGGCGGAGGTGGAGGAGGCGCTGCGCGGCGACCCGGCGCTGCAGGCGCGCCTCGCCGATCTCCAGGCGCTCTCGGGGCTGATGCGGGCCTCGCTGGAGCAGGAGGCGGACGCGGTCGACTTCTCCGGCTTCGCCGACGCGGTGATGGCGAAGCTCCCCGCGGCGAAGAAGCCCTCCGCCTGGGCGCGCTTCACTGTCTGGCTCGACGAGCAGCTCCGCTACCACCGCTGGCAGGTCGCCTCCGGCCTGGCGGCGGCGGTGCTCCTGCTGGTGGCGGGACCGCTCGTCTGGGACAGCGTCCGGTCGCCCGGGACCGCGGACCTGCCTGGGCCGCTCCTCGCCGGCGGGCCCGGGCTCTCCGCGGTGATCGACGTGAGCACGCCCGAGGAAACGGACGCGATGATCTTCAAGACCGCGTCGGGAACCACCGTCATCTACGTCCAGGGAAATTGAGATGAACCCCTCTCGCCGTTCCGTACTGGTTCTCTTTTCGCTCCTCGCCCTCCTGCTCGCGCCGCTCTCCGCGTCCGCCCAGAAGGAGGAGGTGGCCGACGTCTCCGTCCACGTGGTCCTCGCCAGCAAGAAGGCGGGCAAGAGCGATCCGCGGCTCGAGCGGTTCCGCAAGCAGCTCGGCGACTTCGCCTACAAGAGCTACTCGCTCGTGAAGGTCGAGCGGGTCAACGTGGAGAAGGGCAAGTCGCAGACGCTCGATCTCGCCGGCGGCAAGAAGCTCACCGTCAACTTCCGCTCGGTGGACAAGGACGGCCGGGCCCGGCTCAAGCTGACCATTCCCGGCGTGGTGGAGAGCACGGTGGCGGTGCGGCCCGGCGGCGACGTGGTGCTGGGCGGCCCGGCGATGCCCCACGGCGACGGCGTGCTCTTCGTGCCGGTGACGCTCAACAAGGTGAAGAAGTAGTTCACTCCTCCGCCTTCTGTCGGGGGCATCCAGTATGCTGGATGACTCTGGGATGGGCGGAGGCCATGATGGCACGAGATACGGCGGACCTACGAGTCGACTTGAAGCTCTGACGTAGAGCGCTGACCATCTCGTCGCTGGCGCCGACGCTGGACCCTGCGCCAGTGGTCTCGCGGCACTTCAGCGGGGCTGTGCCAATGCACACGAGCGCTGAACTCAGCGATCGCTGC
>Ga0180215_1000838_pt1 | contig 36054 bp, 29 predicted proteins | sample eDN3rd37CBELigBY_FD_128871 | JGI IMG/M metagenome (GOLD analysis project Ga0180215, IMG submission 128871) | Enriched backyard soil microbial communities from Emeryville, California, USA - eDNA 3rd pass 37_C BE-Lig BY (version 2) (version 2) | ecosystem: Environmental > Terrestrial > Soil >...
CGGGTGATCCAGCGTCGCGAGTTCCCTTGCATGTTGGGATCCTCGCCCATGGGCCCATGGAACTTCGTGGCCAGAACAATACTGTCTCGGCGACCTTTCAGAGCCTTGCCGACGATTTCCTCGGATTCTCCGGCGCTGTAACGGTCGGCGGTGTCAATGAAGTTGATCCCGGCGTCCAGGGCTTTGTGGATGATACGGATGGATTCGTCATGGTCGGGGTTGCCCATCGTCCCGAACATCATGGCGCCCAAACAGTAGGGGCTCACCTTGATGCCGGTTCGTCCGAGTGAACGGTATTGCATGGCATTGTCCTTTCCGAGCTAGCCAAGGCCGTTCCTTCATGTTAAACGGAACGACATTCCGATTACATACGGAACGTCGTTCCGTTTATCAAGAGGTATCGACGACTTGTCTGAGACGAGGGCCAGGAGACAGCCGCGTGCCGATGCGCGGCGTAATCTGCATGCGCTGCTCGATGCTGCCATGGAGGTGTTCGCGACGTCTGGTGTCGATGCACCCATCCGGGACATCGCCGAGAAGGCCGGAGTCGGAGTGGGCACGCTTTACCGGCACTTTCCGCAACGGTCCGACCTGATCGTCGCGGTATTTCGCAAGGAAGTGGACGCCTGCGCTGCGGCAGCGTCGGCCATGGCTGAGCAGTATGAACCTGGCGAGGCGCTGGAGCGCTGGTTGAACCGCTTCGTCGAATTCGTTGCGGCTAAGCGCGGCCTATCCGCGGCGCTGCATTCGGGGGACCCGGCATACGAGCCCCTGCCAGCTTATTTCATGGAGCACTTAACCCCTGCCGTATCTGGGCTACTCCGGACAGCAGCAGACGCGGGCGTCGTGAGATCGGACGTCGAGCCGTCGGATCTCCTGATGGCAGTCGCACATCTTTGCTCGCCAGATGGCAAAGGCGGAATTACGGAGGCCTCCCGACGAATGGTGTCCTTGCTGATCGACGGAATTCGCTACAACGCAAAGGGACGACCCTAGTTGCCCTTCAACATCTGTGAGGGCTCATTGTGAGGCGATGCGCACCCACATGTATTCCGGCGGCACTGATCTGCGCGTCCTGCAGGAACTGCTCGGCCATGCCGGCATCGAGACTACGCAGATCTACACCCACTTCGACACCTCTCGCCTCCGCGGCATATGCCGTGACCTCCATCCGCTCAATGAGCAGGAGCTTGCCGGATGAAAGCTGGGGATCGCTTGGGTGCATGATCACAGCATTGTCGGCCTGACGCGGGCATTCGCCTCAGACCCGTTTCTCCTGTATCCAGGGACTCAACACCTCAGTTGTTCGAACCGCATCTTCTCCCATGATGAAATCCGACCTCTTCTCCAAGGCTCAGGAGCGGCGTTCCAAGCCACTCGCAGCCGAGATCCGCCCGCAAACGCTCGACGAACTCATCGGACAGCAGCATATCCTGGGTCCAAACGGGCCCTTGCGGCGGCGTGTTCAGGCTGGTCGCCTTGGCACTGTCATTCTCTTCGGGCCACCCGGTGTCGGAAAGACCACGATTGCCCGGGCGATCGGCCAGGAGATGGAGAAGGAGTTCCGCTCGCTGCATCCGGCCAGCAGCAATGTGGCCGACATCAAGGCCGTCGCTCAGGAGGCTCAGGCCAAGGACATCCTGGTGTTCATCGACGAGATCCATCGCTTCAGCAGCGCCCAGCAGGATTATCTCCTCGATCTTACAGAAACCGGCACCTTCGACCTGATTGCTGCCACCACCGGTAATCCCTACCATGTCCTCACTCCGGCGCTTGTCTCGCGCGCATCCATTTTCCAGCTCGAGCCGCATTCGTTGGAGGATCTGCAACAGGTGGTGGAGCGCGCTGTCGTTTTTCTCGCGGAGCACAAGGATCTTCACGTCCGCCTTGATGCGGACGCCATGAAGCAGATGACCGGACGCGCCGGAGGGGACGCCCGCCGGGTCTTGAATGCTCTTGAGACGCTTGTGCTCGGATCTGCTTCCGGCTCGACCATCCCAATTACGGGAACCATGGTGGACGAGGTCTACCAGGCCTCTCCCCTACCCTTTGATCGCAAAGGCGATTATCACTACGATACGATTTCGGCCTTCATCAAATCGATGCGAGGCTCGGATCCGGACGCCACCCTCTACTGGCTGGCCCGCCTGATTCATTCCGGTGAGGATCCCCGTTTCATTGCCCGACGTATTCTCATCCACGCCTCGGAAGATGTCGGCCTCGCCGACAACACAGCCCTCCAGACGGCCGCGGCAGCCCTCTCGGCCGTCCAGCACGTCGGCTACCCGGAGGCCCAGATTGTCCTGGCCCATGCGGCCTTGCACATCGCCCGGGCACCAAAATCCAATTCGGCCTGCCGCGGCATCGGCGCGGCGATGGCCTATGTCAAATCGCAGCCCATGATCCCGGTGCCTCCCCACCTGCGGGATGGGCATTATTCCGGAGCAGTCAAGCTTGGCCATGTAGGCTACCGGTTTCCGCATGACGATCCACGTGGTTGGGTCGAGCAGACCTACGCTCCCGGCATCCATCCGGGCCGATTCTATCAGAGTGATGGCCGGGGCGGGCAGACGTTCGAGGCACGGGCTGATGCTTGGTGGGAGCGTGTCATGGGGCATCCTCAGCCACAATATGAGAAGGAAGAGCCCGGAGGTGGATGAGGCAAAAACCTTCGAAGGGGCCATTCCTGATCTGAGCCTTCAAAACTGGATCGTCTTGGCTGGAGTTTCCCGCTCTAGGATTCCGGACTGGGAACAGAGCGGACGACGATGAAAGCGTCCCAACTTTCGCGTCGCGGACTTGCGATTCGCGACACCCAGAAGGAACCCACTCTCAAGTAGGGTCAGGAAGCTTGCCGGTGTGGGGATCTACCGCAAGCCGGGAGCAGCAAGGTGGCCGACTTCGACTGGAAGAAGAAGTCCCACGGGCTGTCGCCACCGGAGATGCGGCTGCTCAAGCAGCCTGAGGAGGAGAGTGCTTAGGTGTTCAGTGCCGGTATTTGGCGGATTGGACTGAGCCTGAAGCGCTTGGTCTTGGCTGTCCCGTTACTGGATCGAGGGGGCGCCGGGGGCTTGCCTCATGGCCTGGGTCCATGTCAATCTATCGCAATATGGGTGTTCGCGATGCAAGACATCAACCCCCAGATTTTCGTTCTTGGTGGCCTGCGGATCCGCATGGGTGAGCACGCAGCCGCGCCACCATTGACCGGTTCAGCTCGGGAATTGTTGTCTTACCTCTGTACCCATTTGGGCAAGGAGCTGCGCCGCGAGCGCATCGCCGATCTCGTGTGGCGGGACCTCGACGAGACGCGGAGCCGGGCGGCGTTGAACACAGCGGTCTGGCGGATCAACAAATTCGTCAAGACCTGTCGCGACTTGAGGCTGCGCTCGACCTCTGAGTACCTCTGTCTGGAAGCCGCGGACGACGTATGTGTCGACGCCACGTTGCTTGAGGGGGCCGTCAGGCGCGCCATCGACGTCTGGAACCAGGATCTGCTTCTTTCCGAAGCCATCCGCCAGAACTTGGTGGCGGGCGTCGCTCTTTACGTCGCGCCGTTTCTCGAAGATTGCGCGGCTGAGTGGGCGCTGGTCGAACGCGAGCGGCTGTTCATCCTGCATCTGCGCGGTCTCGGCCTGCTTATGCAGGATTGCGGCATGCGACGCGACTATCAGGGGGCGCTCGAGTACGGCAATCTCATTCTCAGTGCGGACCCGTTCCGGGAGCAGGTGCAGTGCGAGGTCATGTGGCTGCATGTCCTCAGCGGGCAGCGGGCGAAGGCTCTCAAGCAGTACAGTGCCTACCGGGCTCTTCTTGCTCGGGAGATGGGCCTCGAGCCCATGGCTGAGATGCGTGCCCTCGCGACTCACATCGAGAACGACCCTGATGCCGAACTGCGGCTCGTCGAGGGGCGCCTTGGCGAGGCCGCCTCCTCCAGTCGCTTCGCGATTCTCATGGAATCGCTAAGCCGCGCGCGTCACGAAACATACCGCACCCTGCAGACAGGCTGAACGGATCGGAACGCGGCCGCCGCTTTTCGATCTCGCTTCGATCCGCATTCCCGTGAGCACCCTCTGGCTCCATGCGGAAAGCCGTTCCCATTCCTCAACACGATGGACAAGCCACGACGATGTGCCGCGCCAGAACACTGCAAGCTCCGGTTATTGCGCCGTGAGAGTCTGGTGATCGCTTTGCGCGCAAGCCGTGGCGAAGCGGTGCACAGCAAACGATCACGGCTCCAGCGCCAGCGGATTTCCCGGCAACCGACGCATGCTTGATTTGCCGCTCATGAGCCGGAGTACTCAGGCATGGGCGGATTGCCACGAGGCATGGGACGCGACGGCATTGGCAACAGCCATACCTTCGTTCTGCGGATAACGGTGGAGCGTCGCGATGGACGGCCCACCACCTGGCTCCGCCTGGAGGAGGCCGAGTCCGGTGCGGTAACGCACTTCAGCGATGTCTCCGAAGCCTTGCGTGCACTCTCCGACCACTTGAGCGTCATTGTTTCCCAGTCGAAGGGGCAGGGGTGATCATGGCCTGCGTTCGACCATCGCCTGTCCCCGGATCTCTGTCCCCCATTGGCTGGAGAGCCAGCCGGGAGCCTCAATTATGCTGAATTTCAAACATCCCGGTGTTTATACACGCGAGATCCCCAGCAACGTGCGAACCATTACCGGAGCTCCTACCTCGATTGCCTTGTTCGTGGGACCGACGACAGCCGGGATCGACGGTCGCGCGATCCGGATCATGTCCTTCGCCGATTACGAACGCAGTTTCGGGGCGCTGAGCCAAACCAGCAACCTTTCCTATTCGGTCCTGCATTTCTTCGCCAATGGAGGCGGTGAGGCCTTTGTCATCCGTGTGCCGCCCGAGGGGGCCGTCCCGGCCCAATCCCGGATCAAGCGCGACGCCAACGGCAACAATGCCTCTTTTACACTCACGGCGCTGAGCGCCGGAAAAGCCGGCAGTCAGATCTCCTTTGAGGTCGATTCGTTCGGCCTCGACGCTGACCCGTTCGGCAACCAGTTCGACAAGAAGCGGTTCAACCTGACCATCACGGACCAGTTGACCAGCCGGATCGAGCGGTTCACCAATCTGTCCACGTCCTCCACAAGCGCCCGTTTTGCCCCGATGGTCGTGAATGACGAAGCGACCGGATCGAAGCTCGTTCAGATGGAGATGGGAACGGGCGCGATCGACAAGGAAGGACCCAAGGCGAGCGGTTCGATCTACCGCTTCAAGACGCTCCCGACCGGCACGGTCGGCGCAGACATCAACGTGAAGGTGAGAATCGACGTCCGCAAGGACAACGGCGATACCGGCGATCCCAGCTCCGTCGAGATCGACGACGTGCTCGTTTATGCCGACGGCGAGCGTCAACCGTCCAGTCCGTTGGAGGCGTCCGCCCGCCTTGTGGGTGCGATCAACAAGGCGATTCGAGCCGACCCTGCCGAAGCGGCGAAGATGCAGGGTGTCGAGGTCGAGGGACAGGTCTTCGAAGGTCTCTATCTGCGCCTGAGAACCAGCGGACCGGTAGGCGCGAGCCCCGTGGCGCGGCTCAATGATGCGACCGTCACCATCGCCAAGCCGACGAACGGCGCCTCGTATCTGGCGGCATATTTCGCCGCCAACCCCGAGAAGACGATCGGTCCCTCGCGCTACTGGCTCGGTGCGCCCTACAAGAGCAGCGAGATCCTGGCCCTAGTGGAGGGCAAGGACGGAGGGCCGGAGGGGCAGCCCGAGAGCGAGGCGTTCAAGGACGCCGTCACGGCCCTCGACGACAGGGATCCCTTTTTCAATCTCCTGTGCCTGCCCGATCTAGTCCGCGCGCAACCCGACGATCCGAACGCGCTTCATCATGCCAACGCCGCAACTGTCTATGCCGAGGCGGCCCGGGTCTGCAGTAACAAGCACGCCTTCCTGCTGATCGACCCCTTTCCGAACGTCGTCGGGGTCGGCGAGGCGGAAAGCTGGAAGGCGCTCAAGCTCAACCTCCAATCGAGCCACGCAGCGGCCTTCTTCCCGAACATCCGCGTCGACGATCCGCTGGTGCCAGGCTCTATCCGGTCACATCCGCCCTCAGGTGCGCTGGCCGGCGTCTTCGCTCGCACCGACGGCCAGTACGGGGTCTGGCAGGCTCCTGCCGGTGTCGAAGCCTCGCTGTCCGGCGTCTACGGTCCGTCGGTGCTGCTCTCCGACCGGGATCACGGAATCCTCAACCCGCTCGGGCTGAACTGCATCCGGCAGTTTCCGATCTATGGCACGGTGAACTTCGGTTCGCGAACCGTCGACGGATCGAACGCCGCCGCGAGCGAGTGGAAATACATCCCTGTCCGGCGGACGGCGAGCTACATTCTCCGGACCCTCTCGGAATCTCTGCGCTGGGCCGTCCACAAGCCGAACGGCGAGCAGTTGTGGGGCCAACTCAGAATGAGCGTCACCGGCTTCATGCACGGGCTCTTCCGCCAGGGCGCGTTCAAGGGCGTCTCCGCCCGCGAGGCTTATTTCGTGACGTGCGATGCCAGCACCACGACGCCGGACGACATCAATCAGGGGGTCGTCAACATCATTGTCGGTTTCGCACCACTCAAGCCCGCCGAGTTCGTGGTCGTCAGCCTGCGCCAGATCGTCCAGCCGGCCGTTTAAGGGGGAAGCAGATGGGAGAATTCTCGGTCAACGCCAGGCGGCTCGATCCCTACAAGAACTTCAAGTTCCGCGTCCTGTGGGACGGGCGTGCCGTCGCGGGCGTCTCCAAGGTCTCGACGCTGAAGCGCACCACGGAGATGATCAAGCACCGCTCCGGAGGCGACCCCTCCAGCAGTTTCAAATCGCCGGGGCGGACGGAATACGACGCCATCACCCTCGAACGTGGCGTCACGCACGATATCGATTTCGAGGCCTGGGCGAACAAGGTCTGGAACTACGGTTCACAGCCCGGCGGAGAGGTCTCGCTCGCCGATTTCAGGAAGGACATCACGATCCAGCTTCTGAACGAGGCGGGCCAGGTGGTGATCGCCTACAACGTCTATCGCTGCTGGGTGTCGGAGTTCCAGTCACTGCCGGATCTCGATGCCAACGCGAACGCTGTCGCGATTGCCAAGCTCAAACTCGAGAACGAGGGCTGGGAGCGGGATTACGCCGTCGTCGAGCCGGCCGAGCCGAGCTTCGTCGAACCCTGAGGGCTGCGCGATGTCCACTTCGCTGACCGCCTCGCTGCTCGAAACGTGGGAGCCGGGGGCGAGGACGCCTCCGCACCGCCGACTGAGCGCATTGCTTCGGGCCATCCATGGCCCGGCGACCGTCGAGGACGATACCCTCGGCGGCCGTTGCTGCCGTCTCCTGCGGCTTCGTCGTCAATGGGGAGGCGGCAAGATGGAAGGGGTGGTCACCTGCGAACGCTGCGCAGAGCGCAGCGAATTCGTCGTCCCGGTCGAGGAGATCATGAACGCCGCACGACCGGCGCCGGACGCCCGGGTACACCTGCATGAGCAGGGGCGCACCTTCACCTTCCGCCTGCCGCGAATGTCCGACATCGAGGCTGCGAGCGGCCTGACGAACTTCGACGATATCCGGCAGGTCATCATGAAGCGCTGCGCTCTCGATTCGGACCATCCGCCGGCAGCCCTCGCCGACCGGCTCGGCGCACGCTTCGAGGCACTCGATCCTGCGGCCAACATCGTGCTCACAACAACGTGTTCGGGATGTGGGGCCCCGATCATCGCCGCTGTGGACATCGCCACCTTCGTGGCTCGCGATCTCGATCGGATCGTCGAGAGACTCTTGCGCGACATCGATGCGATCGCCTCCGCCTACGGCTGGTCGGAGGCCGCGATCGCCGACCTTCCGCCGCGCCGCCGCCGCCGATACGTTGCGATGATTGCCGAGGCTCGCCACCAAGCACAGCCTCTGCTGACAAGGAGGCGGTCATGAGCGGCTACTGGAATGCCCTCGGACGCGCGACCCTCGGCACGCTCGGCCGCGCGGAGCCCGTGCCATATTCGATTCACGAGCCCGACGAGGCAGGTTTCGAGATCGAGGACGAAGCAAGCCTCACCTCTTCGTCGAGCCCGGTGGAGGAACTGCCGGCCCGCGAGGCCATTCGACCTGCGCCGCCTCTCGCCGAGCCGCCGCGGCAAGCCCCCGCTTGGCAAGCTCCTGCGTGGACAGCGGCCGCGCACCAGGGAGACGAGCAGGATTCGCCCCAGGTCTTCGAACATGCGCCAAGCCCTTCCTTCACGCCGGCCGCGGCCGCGCATGGGGAGCCCGGCGCCTGGCCGCCATCGGTCTCGAATCTGCTTACGGTCATGGAACTCGAGGTTCACCGGATCGAACGCCAAGAGATTGGTGTCGAGGCCGCTCCCGGACCGGCGATGCCCCTAACGCCGGTCCCTCCACCTGAGGATTCCCGTTTCGGCTCGGAAGATGCGCCCGAGCCCGCGAGCCGATCTTCTGCGGGCGTCGTCATCGAACTGCCGCCTGTCGTTGCCGCCGAACCGCTCAGTCCCGCAGCTGCGGAGGCCGTGCAGCAAGGCAGCCCGTCACCTGAGCCGCCGTTGCCTCTGATCGTCGAAATCGACCATATCGAAGTCCGGATCCTTAGTGAAAATCCGGCACCCGCACCGGTCTCGCGCAGGCGTGAGAGCGCGTCCGCGCCCTCCCTTGCGGATTATCTGGCGCAATGCACCGGGAACGGGCGATGAGCGCTCAATTCGCCATCCCTGCGACGACCTTTGTACTCCGGGCGATCCTGGACGCCCGGCTCAAAGCTGCCTATGCGCCCTTCCAGCCTCCGAAGGTCTCCGTGGAGCCGCCGCCGCGGCCTCCCGCGCCGCCCTCCGGAAACGGTCAGCCGATATTGGAAACCGCGGGTCTGATCCTCTACATGCACCACGCGGGTCCGAACCCCACTTGGCGCAACATGTACGATCCGCACGTGGACGCGTCAGGCAAGCCGTTCCGCAAGGCGCCGCTCGTGCTCGACCTCCACTACATACTGGCAGCCCAGGGGGCTGACCTTGAGCGCGAGGCGCTGCTCGGGATCGGCATGAGTGCCTTCCACCGCAACGGCATCGTCCCGCGGCCCATGATTCAGGCGCTGCTCGGCGCCTTTCCTCCGCCGAACAATCCGCAGAATTTGATGGACAAGCTCACGGGCGAGCCGCTGCACGATCCAACCAGCCAGCCTGAACAGATCACCATCAGTCAGCAACCTGTCGACGTGGACCTGTCCACCAAGCTCTGGTCGGCGCTGCAATCACCGATCCGTCCCTGCGCCAATTACCTGGTCACAACAGTCTTCTTGGACACGGGCGAGGCTTTTCCTGTGCAGCCCGAGGTCCAGAGCTTTGTCATCGCAGCGCGCCCCGTACCCGACCCTGACGCGGACCCGGCTGGCGATGCGCTTCTCAGCACGGAGGAGGAGCCATGAACAGGCATCCCCACGAAGCGCTTCTTGCCACCGCCGCGTCCATGGCCCTTGCGGGGCTCGAAGGTCGGAGAGACGGGAAAGGCGCTTTCACCGGCTTTGCCACCTGGCTCGACGACCGTGATCCGGAGGATCCACTTCGCTCCATCCGCGACGGTTTCGTCCTTGACGCACCCTCGACCGCTCTTCTGGCGCTTCTCTTCGCAGCGGCCATGTCCGAACCGCTGGCACGGCGGCTCGTCGAGATGACCGGCATGGGCCGAGGGGTGCCGGTCTGGCTGGCCCGTCAGCTGATTCCCGATCTGCCCGAGGAATGCTTTGCCGCAGCGGGCCGACTGCGCCACTTCGCGCTGATCGGCTTCGAGGAGGGGGCCGACCGGATCGAGGCACGGCTCTGGCTGAGCGAACCCGTGCTGGACCGCTTCTGCGGCGTCCCGATCTGCGAGCCCGAGGTTGCGACCCGGATCGCTCCATGCAGCGTCAGGCCCGCCCTGGCGAACGAGGCGCTCGCGAGGCGGTTGGGAACGGCCCTGAGCGACCGGAGAGAGGGTCTTTCACCCGTGGTGCTGGCGGGCGCCGTCGATCCTGCAGTGTTGGCCGCCAATCTTGCTGCGCTGGGTCTGGCGCCTTGGCTGCTCCGGTCTGCGGACCTCCCGGACGAGCCGCGCACCCGCGACCGCCTCGCTCGTCTCTGGTCGCGCGATGCGGCCCTGGACGGCGCTGCCCTGATCCTGTCGGCGGAGCAGGGTGCTCAGACCCAAGCCGCGGGTTTTGCCGATCGTGTCGTTGGGCACGTGGTCGTATCCGGGCCTTTGGCGGCCGACAAGTTCCAGCGCCCGGTCCGCATCCTTGGCGAGACACAGGCGACGATCGCCGAAGCAACCGAGCGCTGGCGCGGCGCCCTGGGCGGGCGGGCCGCCAAACTAGGTGGTGAGCTCTCAAGAGTGGCCTCGCACTTCCGACTCGGACCCGCTGAGATCGATGCTGTCTGCTCACAGGTCGGCGGTGCCGTCGACGCGGCCTGCGACGAGCACGCGGCAGCCCGAATCCTCTGGCGCGCGGCCGCGCGAGCGACCCTTCCCCCGCCGATTCCCGGCGTCTCCATGGCCGAGCCCGCTTACCAATGGAGCGACATCGTCCTGCCATCTCATCTCGAGGAGGCGTTGCGCCGGATCGAGACGCATGTCCGCTACGCCGCCAAGGTCATGGACGAGTGGGGCTTCTCCGAACGTATGGGCGGGCGCGGGCGCGGAGTCGCGGCGCTGTTCGCCGGTCCGAGCGGCACCGGCAAGACAATGGCCGCCGAGGTGCTCGCCTCCTCCCTCGATCTGCAAATGATGCTCATCGATCTGAGCCAGATCATCAGCAAGTATATAGGAGAAACCTCGAAGAACATCGCGGCTGCCTTCGATCAGGCGGAGCGCTGTGGTGCCGTGATGGTCTGGAACGAGGGCGACGCCATCTGGGGCGCCCGCGGCGCGGTCGGCAATGCCACGGACCGGCATGTCAACGCGGAAGTCGGCGACCTCCTGCAGCGGATCGAGGCTTTCGGCGGATTCACCATCATCACCACCAACCTGCGCCACGCAATCGATCCGGCCTTCATGCGCCGCTTCCGCTTCGTGGTGGATTTCCCGATGCCCTCGGAGGAGGAGCGACTGCGCCTCTGGCGTCAGGCGTTTCCTAAGAATGCGCCCGTCGAACCCATTGACTGGAGCAGGCTGGCCGCCCTCCCCCTGAGTGGTGGCTCGATCCGCAACGTGGCCCTCGGATCGGCATTCCTTGCAGCGGAGGCGGGCGGCCCCATCGACCGCAGATTGATCGCGGCCGAGCTCTCGGAGGAACTGCGCAAGCACAACCAGCCCATGCCCATGCTCGACTGGGAGGAACATGCATGAGTGTGCTTTCCCCCGACGGGCGGCCTGTGCGGCTCCGGATCGGAAAGCTAACGATTTCAGCTGCGTCCGGGATCGAGGCCCGGCGGCTCGCCGACGCATTGCCGGCTGCCCTCGAGCGGGCGCTCTCCTCCGGACATCCCATGCGGCTGCAGCGCCGCCCGAGCGAGCGGGTGGCGGCTCAACTGGCCGAACTCATCGCCGCACGGGTGAGGAGCCAGACATGAGCGCCCTCGTCGTCAAGCCCTGCCGGCAGCTGTCCCGGCCGAAGGAAGCGTCGTCAAGCGAGCCTGCCCCGGTCCTTGCGCAGCGCCGCTCGACCTTTGGCCCATCGAGCAGCGCCATGGCTCCCCCGATCGCGGATGCGGGGCGGCCGCTGGACGAGGGTGTGCGCGGTCAGATGGAGGCCGGGTTCGGACGTGATTTCTCGAACGTGCGGGTTCACGACGACGCACGAGCGCATGACAGCGCCAGGCTGCTCTCCGCGCGGGCCTATGCGGCGGGCGATCACCTCGTGTTCGGGGAGAGCGCCTATCGTCCGGGGACTGCGGCCGGGCGGGGGCTGATCGCTCACGAGCTCGCGCACAGCGTGCAGCAGGCCGGTGTGCAGATGAAGCCTGAGGGAGCTCTGCCGGCCGGATTCGACACCGAGCTGGAAGCCCAGGCAGACCACGCCGCCGCGGCCGTGTTGTCCGGACGTCCCGTTCCGGCTCTGTCGCGCATCGGCGCGCCGGCCGTGTTCCGGGCCCAGGACGATCCGCCTGCCGGCGGCAGCGCGGAGCCGGTAGCGGCCGGACCGCCTCAGAAGCTTCCCCCAGGCATGATCCCGATCAGGGACGATCCTAAAGGCATCGGCACCACCGAGCTGGTCGTCGCGGTTTCCGACTTCGTCTTGCCGGCTCCGAAGGGTGCGGGCGCATGGGTCCAGAAAGCCTACACGGAAAGCGCCGCCGGCGGACGGCTGGTTTTCACGCCGCTGATCGAAGGGGGCCGGGTGGCGGCCTACAAGGAGGGCGGCGAGGACTACAAGTCGGTCTGGCTCAAGAGCTACGGCTTCAATTCGACCGCAGAGGTGGCATCCGCGTTCAAGGCGGCGGCGGTTTCGAGCCCGGAGGTCAAGACCGCCCTCGACGACAAGTCGGTCGCGAAGCTCATAAAGGGCTTGGGCAGCAACCTGAAGGATTCTGGATGCGACATCGACCATATCGTCGAGAAGCAGATCGGCGGGGTCAGCATTCCGAGCAATCTGCAACTCCTCACCGCGTCCGTGAACCAGAAGTCGGGCCGCGAGACATACGGCTCCCTCGTCAAGATGGTGAACGACATCCGCGATCCCTCGATGCGCGGGCCGGGGGTAAAGAAGCTGCAATTGCACATCAAGCAGGCGACGGTACCGACCGGGGCGAGCGACGCCAGCCACGTGGTCGAGGATCTGCTCCGCAGAGGCGTCGTTAAGGGCTCCGATGCCGTCAAGGCCAAGGCGGAGGGAACGCCGGTTGCGCTGACGGCTGGCGGCATGGGTGAAACGGTCCGGATTCAGGAGAAGAGCAAGACACCCATCGACTCCATGGCCCGGCGAATCGTTCCGGGGGTTCGCCTGCTGGTCTACGAACGGGGGCCGGGGGGACCGAACAGCAAGACCGACCGCGTCGAGGGTGAGCTCGACAGCCGCGCCATCTCAAAGACCGGCTCGTCCAAGAGCGAGGTCAAGTTCACGGCGAAGCCTGGGCTTGCGGGCGCAGCCTCCGGTGCCGAAGGCCAGGAGAACGCAGCCACGGAGAGCCGCGTGCTCGAACTCGCCAAGCCCGGCAACGAGCGGATCGAGTTCTTCTATCCTTATCTCAGCCCCGGTCGCCTCACGTCGGTCGCTCTCGACGAGAAGGGCGCGCTGACCGGCACGGGCGTGATCAGGCCGACGATCTCCTTCCTTCCCGAGTTGAAGATCCGCTACGGAGAGGATCTCCTCGAGGTGATCGCACCGATCACGCACGACAAGCTGCATCCGCCCATCCCCCAGTTCCGCTTCACGGACGGACAGCTCGCGCTGGCGCTCTTCCCGACCTTCGTGCCCAGCGGCAGCCTGAAATTCGAGGTCGGCCCGAAGGGCCGGCCTGTCATGCTCGGCGACATCGTGGCCAAATACGAAGGTGGCGCCTTCATCGTGACCGGCGCGCTGGCCCCCGGCGGCAAGATCCCGGGCATCAAGGACGCCGCGGGCAAGGTCGAGTACCACTCCGAACATGGTTGGTCGGGCAAGCTCACGGCGACGAGCAGCACGATGCCGCTGGCGACGAGCGTCTCGGCCGAACTCGGCTTCACGTCGGGCAAGGGGGGCACCCGCGCCTATGGTGCCGGTGGGATCACGACCAGGATCAAGGATGCGGATCTGAACCTGAAAGCGTCCTGGCATGGAGCCGGCGTGAGCTACGATGGCTCCGTCACAGTCTCCAAGCCGCTGCCTCTGGTCGAAAAGGTGAGGCTGGAAGGGAGCTATGCCGAAGACACGCTGCGCCTGAAAGGGGACGCTGCGATCACGTGGAAGAGCTTCTCGTCGACCATGACGGTCAACTACGTCCGCCGGGACGGAGAGGACGACAGGTTCTTCGGGAAGGCGGCCGTCAGCGTCAAGACCGACAAGGCCAGCGGCCATCTGGATCTGGCCTTCAGCGAGAGCGGCCGCTTCACCGGAAAAGGGTCCATCGCCTATCAGGTCACCAAGGACATCCGGCCGGAGCTGGGCGTCGAGATCGGCGAGGACCGCCGCGTGAAGGTGCTCGGCGAGGTGAAGCTCCCCGACATCCTGTTGACCAAGGAATGGCCTAAGGCCGGCGGCGGCGAAATCTCCATCTTCAAGGCTGGCGCCAAGTTCAGCGTCCCGACACCGGTCCCCGGCGTGACCGCCTATGGCGAGATTCGCGGCGGATTGTCGGTCGGCTACGGCGTGGGGCCGGTGATGCTCAAGAACGTGAAGTTCAACGGCGAGCTCTATCCCTTCGAGGAGGATCCCAAGATCAAGGCGTCGCTCGTCGGACGCTTCAGCGTCCCGGCCTATGGCGAGCTGCGCGGCCTCTTCGGCGCCTATATCGGGGCCGAGGTGCTGCTCGGCGCCGTCGGGGCGAAAGGCGGGATCGACGTGAAGCCGACCCTTGGCGTCCGGGGCGAGGGCGCCATCGACTTCAATGCGGAGTACAAGTCGCAAGGCTTCAGCTTCGCGGCGCAAGCCTCTGCCAGCGGTCAGATGTTCGCGCGGCTGAAGGTGGACCTGTCCGCCACGATCTACGCCGCCTGGGGTCTCTTCTCCCACACCTGGGAATACCCGCTGAAGAACGTCACCAAGCCGCTCGGCCCCGAGCTGAAGATCACTCTCGGCAAGATCGCTTATGCCCCCACGGGAGAGATCACCTGGCCCGACGTCTCGCAGATCGACGTCACGCCCAAGGAGATCGACCCGCTGGCCATCGTCAAGGAGCTCCTCAGCGAGAGCAAGACTCCCGAGCGTGAGGAAGCCAAGGCGAAACTCCGTGAAATGGGATGGGATGTGTGATGACGAGCTTTCCCGGATCCCCCAAGACCCTGAAGGGCGGCTTCATTGTGATGGACCCGGACGGCAAGGTCGTGCTGCGCACCATCGCGTTCCAGTACAACCCGGATGCGCTCACCCGCACGCTGACGCCGCGCGGAGCCAAGATCGACACGGGCGATCGCCTTGAAGGGTTGCGTCTGGTCGGCCCGCCCACGGAGACCATCAAGCTCGAAATCGAGCTCGATGCGACGGACCGGCTCGAACATCCTGCCTCGAATCGTGAGACGGTGGAGAACGGGATCGCGCCGGAACTCGCGGATTTCGAGACCATCGTTTCGCCCAGTGCCGCCAACATCGTCGCGGCCGAGGCCCTCGCGCGGAGCGGGGCGCTCGAGGTGCTGCCGTTGCCTTCCTCGCTGCTGCTGCTTGTCCTCGGCACGAACCGCACCCTGCCGGTTCGCATCACGGAGTTCTCCATCGTCGAAGAGGCTTTCGACGTCAGACTCAACCCGGTTCGGGCACGCATCGGCCTGGGTCTGCGCGTGCTTTCCATCGACGATCTGGCTTTCGGCAGCAAAGGTGCCGAGCTGTTCATGGTCGCGGCGCGTCGCCGCGAGAAGCTCGCCACCCGCAAGCCTCCCAACATGCAGAGCTTCGGGCTCACGAGGGCGCCATGACCGATCCGTTCGCTCCCAACAGTCGCTATTACGGGCAGCCCATCCGTGCCCGGACCCGAGCGGACGGCACCGTCGAGACATTCGTTTCGCGGCGGATCATTCCGGCCATGGAGCGCTACCGGCCGCTCGACCGTCACCGAACCCTCGACGATGACCGGATCGACCGGGTTTCCGCTGCGGCGTTCGGAGATCCCGAGCAATACTGGCGGATCTGCGATGCCAACGGCGAAGCCGATCCCGCCAGGGCTACCGAGCCCGCCGGCCGCCTGCTCGTCATTCCGCTGCCCCTGGAGATGGCCGACAATGGCGAGTCTTAACGGCGTCACGCTCAGCCTCATGATCGGTCCGGTTGCGGTCGCGCCGGCGCCCGTCGCCGTGATCGAGGCGCTGGAGAGCGCTCAAGTGACGACCGCCGTCGGCCAGCGCTCCGGGTTCCAGCTGGTGTTCAACTATTCCAAGACGTCGCCGATCGCCAAGTCGCTGCTCCCGGCAGGCTTCTTCGACCCCATGATCCGCGTGATCCTCGTCGCGACGGTCAACGGGGTGCCAAAGGTTCTCGCCGACGGCCCGATCAAGCGCCAAGACGTGACCGCCTCCGCGCATCCGGGCGAGAACAAGCTCACGGTCACCGGGGAGGATGTCTCCGGCTACATGAACCTGATCGACCTGACCGGCTTTCCGTTTCCGGGCATGCCGCCCTTCGCGCGCGTGGCGCTGATGATGTCGAAATACGCCATGTTCGGCGTCATACCGGTGCCGGTTCCCGCGCCCTTCCAGACCAGCGCCTCGCCGACCGAGAAGATCCCGCACCAGAAGGGAACCGATCTCGAATATGCAGAAGCCCTCGCGAAGGATGCCGGCTACGAATTTTACATCGCGCCGGGCCCGGCACCCGGTACGAACACCGCCTATTGGGGGCCCCAGATCCGTGTCGGCGTTCCGCAACCTGCGCTGACCGTCGACATCGACCATGCTTCGAACGTGGAGACGCTCTCGTTCAGCGCCGATGGCAATGCGGCCGAATTGCCCTACGGCTTCGTCAAGATCGCCGGTTTCTCAGTGCCCGTGCCGGTCCCGAACGTGTCGATCCTCAAGCCGCCGCTCAGTGTCCGACCGCTGATCCCGACAAAGACCAAACTGTATGGAACGGAGCGTCTCTCCCTGCCGGAGGTGATGTCGGCGCTGATCGCCGGGCGCACGAGCGTCGATCCCGTGACCGCGACCGGTTCGCTGGATGTGGCTCGCTACGGCCGAGCGCTCGAGGCGCGCTCCCTTGTCGGCGTGAGAGGAGCGGGGTTGGCCCATGACGGGCTCTACTACGTGCGTTCGGTCACCAGCACTCTGGGCCGGGGCAGCTGGAAGCAGACTTTCCAGCTTGCGCGCGACGGGCTGGTTTCGAACGTCCCGGAGGTTCCACCATGATGAACGGTCCCAAGCACTACGGAAAGTATCGTGCGACGGTGCTCAACAATGTCGATCCTCAGCTTCAGGGCCGAATCCAGGTCCAGCTGGCCGACCGCTACGGGCCGTTCCCATCCACCTGGGCCCTGCCAGCCTTTCCATCCGCCGGCAAGGGCAACGGGATGGTTGCCCTTCCGCAGACGGGTTCGAGCGTGTGGATCGAATTCGAGGCCGGCGATACCGATTGTCCGATCTGGAGTGGCGCCTTCTGGCCCGATCCGGCGGGCTTCCCGCCGCTGGCACTCGCGGGCGCAACTCCGATCTCGCCCAACATCCACCTGCAGACGGCGACGGGCACCAGCGTAACCCTGTCCGACAATCCTGCCCAGCAGGTGTTCGTCAGAACCTCAACCGGAGCAATGATCATGATCGGCGCGACGGGGATCACGATCACGAACGGGCAGGGCGCTTCCATCGCCATGGTCGGTCCGTCCGTCATCATCAACAACGGCGCACTGACGATCACTTGAGGGAGAGCTCCGATGCCCGGCCCGGTTCTACATGCTGGAGCGTTCGCCACCTGTCCCCATGGCGGTCCGCTGAACATCATCGCCGCAAGCCCGCGCGTGACGGTCGGCGGTCTGCCGGTGGCGGTGCTCACGGACCAGGGCCTCGTGACCGGTTGTGTGTTCACGGTGGGCCCTAAACCACAGCCATGCGTCACGACCCGTTGGATCGCCGGCGCCACGAGGGTTGTCGCCAGCGGTCAGCCCGTGCTGGTCAATCCGTGCGTCGCCCTCTGCCTATCGGCGGAGCAGATCCCCGGGGGGCCGCCGATCATCTCGGGCTCCCAGACGCGGGTGATCGCCACATGACGCGCCTGGCTTTTCCCTTCGGACCCACCGCGTCCGGCCGCAGCGCAACCGTCGCCTATGGCAGCGATGCCCATGTGCGGCAGATGCTCGAACTGCTGATCTTCACCCTGACGGGCGAACGAGTGATGCGGCCAGATCTCGGCAGTCCGGTGACCCAGATGGTTTTCGCGCCAGGGAACGGCCCGGTGGCGATAGCGCTCCAGGCGACGCTTCAAGCGGCCATCGCCCAATGGATGGGCCACCTCCTCGATGTCCAGGACCTGTCGGTCACGTTCGACGAGAGCCAGGCTGCACTGGAGATCGCCGTCACCTATGAGGTTCTGGCCTCGAAAACCATTGGTCCGCCCCTTGTCGTCCGGAAGGAGCTGACATGAGCGCCGACCGGTACATTTGCTGCGACGAGCGTCGACGCGCGTTGATGCTGGCGCCCGGGGCGCCTGCCACGATCAGCGGGATCGACTATATCGAGGTCGAGCAGGGCGCCACCACCGCTGACCCGACGACCATCGACATCTTTCTCGTCAAGCCCCTGGCGCTGCCGGCGGCGGCGCTCACGGGCGCCAATATCGCCCTGACGGGCGGCGTGCGCTACCGGACGCCGAAGATCGACCCCAACGTGCAGGCGCTGCCCGGCGGCGGCAGCGTCGAGCGCTATCGCGTCGTCGTAACTGGCGGCCAGCTCACCGATTTCTCGACCTACAGCCTTGCCCTGGTGAGCGAGCCCGGCTCCGCGAAGCCGCCCTCCTTCATCGATCCGCGCCTTTCCTCCGTCGATTTCTCGTTCAAGGTCGGTTGCCCGAGCGATTTCGACTGCGCACCGGATTGCGAGGACGAAGAGGCCCCACTGCCGTCCGATCCGCTCTTCGACTACCGCGTCCGCGACTATCCCGGGTTCCGCCGCCTCATGCTCGACCGGATGGCGGCCCTGGTGCCCGGCTTCCGGGAGGACGATCCGCTCGATCTCATCACCACCGTCGTCGAGCTCGCCGCCTATCGCGCCGATCAGCAGAGCTATCAGCTGGACTGGGTCGGCACGGAGGCCTTTCTGTCGACCGCCCGCAGCCGAATGTCGATCGCCCGACACGTACGGCTTGTCGATTACGCGCCGGGGGAGGGAGCCAGCGCCCGCGTCTTCGCACGTTTTACGTTCAAGCCGGGCAACGGGATCCCCGACGGCTTGAAGCTGGAGCAATCGACCCCGCTGCTGGTTCGCGCGGCAGGCCTGCCGCCTGTGGTCCCGCCGGCGAATTACCGCCGCATTCTCGCGCAGGGCCCGATCGTTTTCGAGACGGTCTCAGAGGTCCGGATCTGGGAGTGGCGGAATGCCATCGCCCTGTACACCTGGGGCGATGAGGTCTGCCGGCTTCCGAAGGGTGCCACGGCCGCCACGCTGGTGGACGAGAGCAACGGGAACGGCAGCTTGGCGCCGGGTGACTTCGTGCTTTTCGCTGAGACGCGCTCACCCGTTACCGGAGCGTCGGAAGATGCCCGGCCCGAGCGGAGGCATATCGTGCGCCTCACCCATGTGGAATCCAGCAAGGACGTTCTGTTCGACACGAAAGAGCTCGTGACCGTCTCGTGGGACGTGGACGATGCCCTGCCGTTCGATCTGATCGTCCAGGCCCGGCACGCGGATGCACTGGGCGTGGCTGGTCTGGTCACCTGCGCGGAGGCGGCGGCCAATCTCGTGCTCGCGGATCACGGTGCGTCCTTTCCACCGCCGGAGGCACTCGAGCTTGCACCTGCCGATGTCGCAGCCTTACGCCCGAACCTGTTCCCGGAACGTCCGCCAGAGGACGAGCCGTGGCGCCCCGTTCTCGACCGTGCGGACGTGTCGCGTGTCGAGCCCGTCGCGCTGGGAGGTACACCGCCCCGAAGCGCCTCCGCCCTCGCGGACGTCGACCCTTCGCGCTGCTTGCCGGTGCTTTTTCTCGACGACGATTTCTCGAACTGGCAGGCGCGGCGCGACTTGCTTGAAAGCGGCCGCTTCGACCGCGCCTTCGTCATCGAGACGGCCATGAACGGTTGGCCGAACATCCGGTTCGGTGACGGGATCCACGGTCTCCAGCCGTCAGCGAGCACCGTTTTTTCACCCCGCGGCCGTTTCGGCTGTGGGCCGGACGGGAACATCGGCCTCGAAAGCCTGGCCCACGTGGTCCTTCCGCCCGCCGGGCAAGGGGCGGACCTCGTGGTCACGAACCCGCTTCCCGGCCGCGGCGGAGCGGCGCCCGAGTCCATCGCCGACATCCGCATCGCTGCACCCCAGGCGTTCCGGCGCCAGGAACGAGCGGTGACAGCAGACGATTACGCACGCGCTGCCAAGCTCCACCCGGACGTGCTCAATGCAGTGGCTGTCCCGCGCTGGACGGGTGCCTGGCAGACCATTCAGGTCTTCATCGATCGCCGGGGCGGCATGCCGGTCGACGGCGATTTCCGTCGTGTTCTCCTCAAGCATCTCGAACACTACCGCCTCATGGGATTCGACGTGGTCCTGCGTGGCGCCGTGATGGCGCCGCTCGATATCGAGCTGCGCGTGTGCGCCCTGCCCGGTCATCTGCGGAGTGCCGTCTCCGCGCGAGTGCGCGACGCCCTTCGGCCGATCGACGCCGGCGCGCGCCCGGGATTCTTCCACCCGGACAATTTCACCTTCGGCGCGCCCCTTTATCTCTCGCGCCTCGTCGCCGCCATCATGGCCGTCGAGGGAGTTCAGAGCGTATCGGCGCTGAAGTTCCAACGTCTCGGGCGTCTGGCTGCCAACGAGATCGCCGACGGGGTAATCCGCCCCAACGACGTCGAGGTGCTTCAGCTCAGCGATGATCCGAGCTTCCCCGAACAGGGACGCTTGGTGCTCAAGATGGGAGGTGGTCGATGACGGACACGGTCGCCTGCGCCTGCGGAACCTGTGCGCATTGTTCGGGTGCCGTCCCCGGATCGCCCGTCGGGGACCCACAGACATTCAGGCATGGCGCGATCAAGCGGCGTCTGCTCGACCGCATCGCCGCCGTCGAGATCGATATGCGCCGTCCGCTCGAGCGCTTGGGCGTGCGCGACACCGACGATCCCGCCATCGCGCTGATCGATGCCGTTTGCGGGAGCCTGCATGTTCTGGCCCGGAATGCCAACCGCCTCTTCGAGGATGGAACGATCCGGCATACAGAGGACCGGGAGGCCCTGATCGACCTGACGCGGCTCATGGGCTACGAGCTGCGTCCGGCCTTGGCGGCCACCACCACATTGTCGTTCATGCTTGCCGAACATGCAGGTGCCCCCGATACGGCGACCATCCCGAAGGGGTCGAAATTCGCCTCTGTGCCGGGTCAGGACGAGAAGCCCCAGATCTTCGAAACGGACGCACCGCTCGAGGCCCGTACCGCATGGAACGCCCTTCTGCCGGTGATACCAAAGCGCCATCCGCCGGTGACGGTTCAGACGACCTCAATCGAGATCGCCGGCGCATCGAGCCCGGCCAAAGCCGGCGATCTCACGCTCGTCTACCTCAATCCGCAGGAGACAACGGCGAAGTGGCTTCTCGCCCGGATCTTCAACGTCCACCGCGAGCCGAATCCGGACGGACGCCCGCCCTACACACGCCTCGAACTGAGTGCACCTGCGCTGGTGGATGCGCCGCCCGGGATGAGCGAGCGGACCTTCCAGGATCGCGTCCTGATCCTTGGCCAGAAGGCGGCCGCCTTCGGAGCGACGGCACCCGATCTCTCGCTCATGAGCGACGAAATCCGCAGTGGTCAGGCGCCGGACGCGCTCGACGGTCCGATCGGGATCATCGTCGTCCGTGATCGTGGCCTGCCCACGGAATGGCGCGATCTCGTGATGTCTCCTGGGGGGACCGCGGTGGGAGGCGAAGTGGACCTGGACGCGGTCTATGGAGAAGCGGCAACAGGCCGGGTCGTGCTTTTCTCGACCCTGAGTAGCGCACCGCCGACGCAGATGGGCGTCATCGAGGCCGTCTCGGAGGGGAGCCGAAAGGGCTTCGGTCTCTCCGCAAAGATCTCGCGGATCAGGGTCAAGGGGATCGATCTCTCGTCGAGCGGCTTCGCCGATCATGTCCGCGAGACGACCATCGCCATCGAGACGGCGCAGGAATCCTTGCTCGTCGAAGACCAGGACATCCCTATCCCTGACAAAGAGACGGATCGCCTGCACGTGCGCGGCAGGCACGACATTCCTCCAGGCCGACGGGTCGTGCTGTCGGGCGAGGAGTGGACAAGCGGACCACCGGGCTCCGGACCTGTCGCGGGCGAAGTCGCGATCGTCAAATCCGCATCGGCGTCCGGCGACGACACCGAGATTGCCTTCGAAGGCCGGATCAAGCATCGGTTCCGTTCGCGAACGCTCGCGCTCCTCGCCAACACCGTCTCCGCTTCGCACGGAGAGACGCCGGCGAGCGGCGCCGAGCTGCTTGGTTCGGGGAATGCGGCCGCCGCATCGCCCCGATTCATGCTCAAGGATGCGCCGCTTGCCTACGTTCCGGCCCCGAACGCCCGCGGCTATGCGCCGGCCATCGAGGTTCGCGTCGGTGATCGCCTCTATACGGAGGCGCCGACGCTCTTCGGCCTTTCGAGCGAGGATCGGGCCTTCACAATCCGGCAGGTGCGAGGGGACCGCTCGGAGGTTCAGTTCGCAGGACGCCTGCCGACGGGGGCGCATAACGTAACGGCAATTTACCGGAAGGGTGGAGGCGCGGACGGCAACCTGCCATCCGGCCGCATCACTGCCGCCTTGGCGCCGATCATTGGTGTCGCCTCCGTCACCAACCCCGTTTCGGCGGAAGGCGCCAGTGACGCCGAGACGATCGAGGAGATACGGGTCTCCGCACCGCAGTCGATCCGCACTCTCGACCGGGCTGTCTCGCTGGCGGATGTCGAAGCCTTCGCCAGCCGCTATCGCGGTGTGGGCAAGGTGCTGGCAAGCGAACTCCACCGCGGCATGCGCGCCATTGTCTGCGTGAGCATCGCGACCACCGAGATGAAGCCGCCGGTCGCAGGGAGCGATATCGTCAGCGGCCTGGCCGATGCCCTCAGAGGTGCCATGCCGCCCGGCAGGGTCGTGCGGATCGACGGATTCACCGATCTCACCGCCCGTCTGAAGATTGCGCTCGCCCTGGATCCGGCGTTCCGTCGCGTCGACGTCGAAGCGACGGTGCGGGCGGCGCTTGGCGCAGCGTTCGGAAGGGCATCGCGCCGTTTCGCGGAAGCGCTCCACGAGAGTCAGGTTCTCGCGGTGGTGCAGAGGATCGACGGAGTGCTGGCCGCCAGCCTTCTCGATTTTTCGCTGCCATCCGGGCCCGCCGACGAGGAGGGACGTCTTTTCAGTCCAGCGCCCGCGTTTGTCGGCGACGTGCTGACCCCGGCGGGCCTGCTGGCGATTGATCCCGCGCAAATCGAATTCGCGGAGATGAAGCCATGACCGTACCCTCCGCTACGCGGATCGAAGAGGTGACCGAGCGCCTTTACGGACTCCTCCCGGCACACATCCGCACGGTTGACGCGGAGGCCGGCTGGCCCATGAAGGCCTTTGTCAAGGTGCTTGCGGCCGGTAGCGCAGAGATCGACATCGAGATCGACCGCTTCTATGACGCTATCTTCGTCGAGACTGCGCCGGAGGGCGCCCTGGGAGAATTGGCGGCCCTGGTCGGGAGCGAGCCTCTGCGCCCACTTCCCGCAGCTGCCGGTCACGACGCCCGTGCCTTCGTGGCCAACACGGTGCGCTACCGGCGCGGCAAGGGAACGGCACGGGTCCTCGAGGCGCTCGCGGCGGATGTCGGAGGCGTCGGCACCGTCGTGGTCGAGTACTTCATGCGCTTGTCCCGGGCGCAACATCTGATCGACGTGCGCCCGGACCGGCCGGATGTCGCGGCACTCACGGATGGAGGCATTGCGTCACGAGTAGGGACAGGGTTCGACACCCTGCCGCGGCTCCTCGATGTGCGCTCGATCGCACGGTTGGGCGGGCGCCATCACATGGCCCGTGTGGGCGTCCACGTCCTCCGCCCCCTGGCTCTGGATTTTGCCGCCCCCACGGACCGACCCGAGGGCGACAAGTTCGAGCCCCGGCGCCTCTCCCGCGTGCCGCTGGCTCGTCCGTGGGGCGACGGGACCGTGCAGCACAAAGGCTACTTCCAGTTGGCCGCCCAACCGGGCCGGACGTTGCGCCTCTTCAATCCCGACCGGCGCAGCGAGACCGACGCAGCGCGCGTCTCCGCCTCGGAACTGCCCAGCCGTCTGGAGAGGCTTGCGCTGCATCGCGAGACCGAGGAGCTGCGAAGGGCCGAGCTCGAGGATCGTGCCGCCGACCTCGAGGATCCGCCGTGGTTCAATCCCGATACGGGCCGTCCGTTCACCATCTTCTTGCGGCGGGTGGGCGAGCCGAATTTCGAGCGCGTCCAGCCCTCGCAGATTCAGATCGCGAACCTGAATGCTTTGCCGGTGCCTGCAGGTGCGCGGCCCGCCGCGGAAAAGACTTACCACTGGCGTTCGGCCGGTGTTCCGGCCTCCGAGCCCAAGATCAAGGAACACCCGATCCGATGCGGATTCGACCCGTTCACCGGCCGGTTGATCGCGGCCGAACCGAAAGTTGGAGAGGCGGATGTGGAGGAGGTCCGCGTTGCCTATGCCTACGGGCTTGGTCTCCCGATCGGCGCGGGACCGCAGGATCGAAACACCGACGAGGTTCCGTTCGACATCACCGACAAAGCCGGCATCGAACATCGGATTTGGGTGGTCGACCCGACGGAGGCAGCAGGTTCGATCGGAGTCAATGTCGAGCGCACCGCGACCCTCGACGCCGCTTTGGCGGGCTGGGCCGCGACCAGTGCCGGAAAGCGAGGGCTGATCATTCTCACCCGCTGCGACCGGGAGGGGGCCGCAGGCGGCGCGCCGAACATCGCGGTGGAGGTTCATTCGGCATCCGAACTCCACATCGTCAGCGGTCAGTGGCGTCCCAAGTTGATCAAGCCGGGCTTGCCGGACAATCCGCAGCGCCGCGGCTATCTCGTTCGCCGCGACTTGAAGTTCACGCTGGATGCGCCTCTCCGGATCACCCATGGTGCCGGGTCCGGGGAGCGGCCAGGCGTTCTTGTCCTCGACGGTTTGGAACTGACCGACGGCCTGTCGATCGGGGTGCGTGCGATGTCACGCCTCGTGGTGCGTCATTGCACCATCCGAGCTCCCGGGGGAACGGCGCTCCGCACGACCGCGGCCCTTGCCGGATCCGAGATTGCCATCGACCATTCCATCGTCGGACGCATCAATCTCGACTTCGGCACCGATCCGGCGAACGGTTCGCTTGCCATCACGGACTCGATCGTGTCCGTCGACGAGGCAGCGGGCCTCGCCGTTACGGCCAGCGCGCTGGACGCCCGGCTCGAGCGCGTGACGATCCTCGGTGGCAGCCGGTTCAAGTCTCTCGAGGCGACGAACGTAATCTTTTCCGAAGCGGTGACGGCGATCCGGCGCCAATCCGGCTGTGTGCGCTTCAGCGCGATTGCCAACGGTTCGTCTCTTCCGCGCCGCTTCCGTTGTCAGCCGGATCTCGCTCTTGCCCAAGCCGCCGAGCGCAAGGGATCTCCGCTGACCGACAGCGAAATCGCAAGGGTGTCGCTGGGCGTGATCCCGCTCTTCCTCGATACGGCGCTCGACGAGCCGACGGTGGCGATGCTCCATCCCATGACGGCCGACGCCATCCGCCTCGGCGGCGAGAACGACACGGGCATGGGAGTCTTCTCCGACGCGGCCGAGGGGCTGCGGATGGCAAATCTCTCGAGCCTTTTCGACGACTATGTCCCTCTCGGCCTCGAAGCTGGTCTGATCGACGACACTCAATCCACCGCCGTCGCAACGCGAAGGAAGCGGCCATGACGCTGCGCAATGATGCAACCCGGCTCCGAATCGTCACGCGGGAGAGACGCCGCCCACGTGCCGTGGTGGCCCGGCAGGGCCAGGTGCTGCTCGATACTGATTTCACCGAGCAGTCGCGCCACCATCTCGAACGGGTTGAAACCGAGACGCAGGATATTCTGGGGATGCCCGGCCGTCTCGTCGTTCCGGCCGGGAACCAGGGGTTCAAGGCCACTCCGGACGGCGCGGCGGCCAATTTCGACATCGGGGCCGGCCACGGCTATCTCGGCGGCTGGCTGGTGGAGAACCCGGCAACATGCAAGCTCGGGACGCAGCCGCATCCGCGCAGCGGCGACACGGTGATCTTGCCGTCGGTCATTGCGCTGAAGGTGCTGGTGCGCCACATCGATCCGCAGGAGGAGCCGGTGCTCGCCGACAAGGCCCTGGGCGATGCGCAGGCCTCCGGCCGTTCCCTCGTCGACTGGCAGGTCTTTCCCTTCCCGGTGAGCGCAGGCGGAGCGGTGACCTGCCAGACGCTGCCGTCGATTGCGGAATGGCAGGCGCTGATTGCTCCGTCGACCGGCACGCTCGCGATGGGGATCAAGGCCGCGGCGCCTTCCACGGATCCATGCTCGTTGACTCCAGGCGGCGGGTACTCGCGCCTCGAAAACCTTCTTTATCGGGTTGAGGTGCATAACGGCACGGCGGCCGCGGGATCGCCGATGATCGACGGGCCTCGCTTTTCCCTCGATGGCCTGAAACTTAAACTCTCGCGGCGAAACGCCAGCGTCATGGTGCGCATCGCGAATATTGCCGGTGCGGAGATCACGGTCGACCCGCCCGCGCTCGACTACCGCAATTGGTTCGCGCCCGGCCTGTTCGCCGAAATCGTCTCGCTGCACGACGACGTGGACCCTGCCGCGGCGCTCCAAAACGAGCGCCTCTTCCGTGTGGCGATGGCCTCCGACGACAAAGTGGTGCTGGAAGCCACGCCCCAGCAGATCGCCGATACCCAGGCGGTTGCCGATAACCGCTGGTTTCTCAGGCTCTGGGATGCGTGGCCGACGGGAGATGGAACCGTGACTGTCTCCGCGCCGGGAGGTGGCGCCAGTTCGGATCCGGTCGATATAGGCGACGGGCTCAGCGCGACGCTTGGCCAGGGGCTGTTCCGACGGGGCGATTATTGGACCTGCGCAGCCCGGGCCGACGGTTCCATCGATTGGCCGGCTCCCGGCGGAGTGGCCGAGGCGGTGCCGCCGCACGGTCCCGAGATCCGCTATGCGCCGCTCGCCATTCTGTCAGGAGCGGTCAACGCACCCGAGTTTGAGGATTGCCGCATACCCTTCGCGACCCTTACGGACAGGGCGCTTCTCTACCGAGGTGGTGACGGGCAGACCGTTGCTGCCCCGCTCGGCTCCGGGATGGTGCCGCTTGAGGCTAAACTTAGAGTCGCGGCGATGCGCGGTGAAACGCCCGTGGCGGGCGCGTCGATCCGCTGGTCCTTCCTGGAACCCGCAGGCGGGAGCTGCCTGATCAATGGAGTCGTCTGCAACGGCGCGAGCACGCCGGAAACCCAGACCGACGCCAACGGCTTGGCGGAGGTCACCTGGGCCATCGACAGCGCCATGCAGCTCGACCGTCATCAGGTCCAGGCCCAGCTCGTCGGCGACGCCGCTCCGGGCGGCCCCGCCGTGGTGTTCACCTCAGGCTTCGAGACGGCCAGGCGCACCACCTATTTCCCCGGCGACTGCCAGCACCTGACCGGGGTCGACAACGTGCAGGATGCGCTCGACCTTCTCTGTCAGAAGATCGGCGAGCCGAAGGATCAGCGTACGCTCCGCCTCGTGGCGATTGCAATGTACGGGTCTCACGGCATCATCGATCTGACCCCCGACGAGTTCATCCGCAACGCGATCGAGCTCCCTCACACCAGTATTCTGAAGGGCATATTCTTCGGCTTTGATCTCGGGATGCCGACCATTAAGATCCGGCCCTTCGACCCGGTGGTGGAAGTCGTGCTGGATCTCCCCTACCCCACCACCGATCCGGATCGCCTCTACTGGGCGGAGGCCAGCGATCGCGAGGTTCAAGGTCTCTTCGGCTTTCAACAGGTGCGGCTGGATGGGACCGTGCAGCTGGTCGCACCCGACGGCGGCCTGCCAGGCGGCCTGCTGTGGCTGCCCTCGAAGCAGGCGCAGCAATTCCTCGGGAGCGCACCCGCCCATCAATTCGGTCATAGGATCACCCGCGGCTTTATCGGTTCGCTGCATGATGTCGGCTGGTCGAGCCCTGAGAATTTCGAGCGGGTCCTGTGCCGGCTTCGTCTTCGCTCATCCATGATCTGGGTCGGCGAGGGGCGGGAGCGTGCCTATCTCAATGCCGAGCATCTCGGCTTCGTCGGCCCGGAGACCGCTCGCGAGCTGCTCTTGAAGGATGTCGATCCACAGCGCGCCGGGGACCTCGACATGTTCGTTTATCTCACGCCGCACGAGTGACGATGCGAGACAGCCGTGAGGGAGCCGCTGCCCAGCCTTGAAACAGGACGAGGACGGCATGGCTGGTCACTTCAGTCTGAAAGCGGTGACGAGCGTAACGGGGATAAGGGGGCCATTTCATCCCTCGCATATGCGGTAATCCGGTCACCCGCCAATTAAGTTGACGGTCCCGCCACGCTGGCATCCGGCACATCTTCAGCCTGCTGGTCGGAAAGGCCTGATCCCCTTCCGGGCTTTGCTCTCCCCCCTCTCCTCCCCTCCCCTCCCCTCCCCTGCTGCCGTGAAACCTGTCGGGGTCGCTGGCACTCTCCCGCCTCTGCTCTGATGGTGGTGGGAGAGGCGCAGGGTTTGTGGGGACGAGGCTCCTCTCACCTGCGGCTTTCCAACGGCGGCGGCTCCAGGGCCACGCTTCTGCATTAAGATTAAATAGTTGAAATAGGGGAATAAAATGAGTTTAATGGAAGCTAATTCGTTACAAGCTACGGTTTGATAAGCGGCTGCGAGCTGTTTTATTGGGCTGCCGTGAGCCTCTCGGAGGCTTCATCATGAGCGCTCATGCGGATGCCTTGGTAGGCCAACGACCTTATAGGACTTTGTTTAAGCCTTTTTAGCGGGGCTGAGGGAAGCCCTCCCCTCTCCGCCTGGTAAACGGAATCGCTCATTGATCGGCTTCGAACGATCCTTTTTCACCAATCCCGGATTGCGTACAAGAGGCTGATACCCTCGGGAATCCGCCGGATGCCCCCTCCCCTACCCGAAAGCGTCTGATCGGATATGCTCGCGTGGCCACGGAAGACCGAGTCATGGATGCTCAGCCGGACGAGCTGAAGGCAGCCGGCAGTGAGATCGTCTATCAGGAGCATGGCCCCCGTGCCTCGAGGGCACGACCAGTCCTCAGCCGCCCCCTGGGAGGTGATCGAGGAGCTCGAGAGAAAGGGCGCACATTTCCGGTCTCTCCCGGGTTCAATCGGCACGAGCCCGCCGCAAGGCATGGCCTCGCTGCAAATCCTTGGCGCCGTCGCCCGACCCGAGCGGGAGCTGATCCCGGAGCGCACGAAGGCCCGAGTGAAAGCGGCAAAGGCGAAGACAAAGATGCCGGATAGTTCGGGCTTCAGAACCGACGATCCGGAGGCGGTCCGCAAGGCCGCTGGCAAGGTAGCGCGTCGATCTCGGCGACCTCATCCTCAAGCCCGAGACCTTCCTGCCGTCGTCAGGTAGATGCGGCCGGATTCTAGCTGCGAAGACATCGTGCAGATTCTGAATGCGAAAGGGCAAGGCTCGACGACACAGAGTCGCAGACGAGCCGTGAAGCGTCTTGTCGCCGGGACGATCGCTGAGCCCAGTTTGCTCGGCGACGCTGGCGACGACCATAGGATGACCGTGACCGCAGGCATTTCCGTCAGTACCCCCTGCCCTCGTTCTGCGGGAAATCGGGAGGAGGCCGGAGAGCTTGCGCGAGAGGACGGCTCGCGGCGGGGTGCGATGGAGGTAAAATCAGTGAAGCTCCAGTCGGAGAAAGCCCGCAGGCTCGGCTTGGCCTTACCGGAGATCAGCGCATGGGCTCGTGGGTTGGGCTGACGACCACCGCTATCTGGCGCCGCAACTGGCAGGCAGCTCGTCCGTGCGTTGCGTTTCTCTCACCCGGTAGCCGCGCCGGCGCTTTCGGGCCAGCCATCTCTCCAGTGACTCGACTGCCCTGCTCTCGCTTTCATGGATCTCGATCATGCGTCGACCCTGGTGGCCGATCCGTCCCCACTCACGAACGAGAGTGGCATCACCGAACAGGCTGGCCTCAACCGAGAGAACATAGAATCGGGCCATATTCCGGTTCGGATCGAAGCGGTCGAGGACGACGGGATTGACGGTGTTTCCAGGCATGGACCCTAGTCTGCAGACAGGGAGTCTAGGGTCCAATCAAGGTTTGGAATCTTTCACAGGCGACGGATCACCCTGATGAATCGATCAAGCAACCTCCCCTGCCCGATCACGTTCGGCGACATCGCGCCTACATGACCCGCACGATGGTCTGCGTGTTGCGAGCGGGTTGCTCGGGAAGTGCGGAGGCAATCTGGCCGAACCACCGCTCGAAATCGACAAGATGCCTGGCATCCCCCATATCACCGGGTCCCTCATGGGCTTTTAAGATCGCGCTGCGGGGTCATCTCACGGCAAGATCCCCTCCCCGTCTTCCTAGCGGGCTGCATACCAAGGAATTGACCCGCCTGGCCCTGGATCTTTCCTCGGCACCGGCGAAGCGGATTCATCGCTTTCCTGAGGGGGGCGGTCATTGAAGAAGATAGGCCACAAGGTCCAGAATATGGCTCACCGACGCGTGGATTGGCATGCATGCTGCTTCCCTATGAAGGACTGTATTCGAGATGCCCGCCACATTGTTCGGAGGATGCCGGGGTTCTTTTCCAGCGTTCTCCCGGTGGGTTGACGCTGGGTCTCAGGGCGCGCAGTTGCGAGCAGATTGTTGCCGTCTGGCGTGATCTAACGGGCGCGGGAATGGGCTCCGCTGCCATGCCGGTTACTCGGAATGAGGTGCCCCTCCGAGGCGTCCAATCGGGGCTCTTCGAAAGGACGAAGAGTGGTGCGGGAATCGAAAGGCCAGCATTGCTCCGAGGGCGTGGAAAGCCTCAGCGAGGCAGTGGGCATGAAGGGCGCTCGTCCTAGCAGTGGCAGGAGTTGTGATAGTGCTGCCTTTCCCCTGAGTTGGGAGCTCCCAACTCCTACACGATGGTTCGCCTCGTCGGCGGCGAGGCGACATAGCCGATCGGACCCCTCGAGAAAGCCCCATTCGGAGCCCTGCGCCCTGGACCTGTTCCAACTCGAGGCCTCGTGCGGATACAGAAAGTGCGCCCACCCAAAAGGTGAGCCGGTTTCCACTCACGGGCATCCGGGAGCGAACGTTTCTCTTGTCCGGGGAGTAAGGATCAGAAATTGATCGCTCCGCCTTCATGTGCCGTCTTTGAAGAAACTCACTTGCACGGGAATCCGGCCGAAGCGCGTTCTGCATGATCGACACGCGCCACGTTGGCGGCCGGATTCCCTTGGCCGGGCAGGGGGGCTTATGCTGCTTCTGGGTGCTGGAAGACGGGCGGAGAGGGGAAACTGGGCCCCTTAGGAAGAATTGTGTGGTTTCCTCGTCGGCAACGATGATCGCTGCGCACCTATCCTGACCGAACCTTGGCTTCAGGTGTCATGCCGCCAAGACACTTCGTCTCTCTATGCGCGTGCCAGTGAGGGAGTTGGGAGCTCCCAACTCATTCGAGATGGTGGGCACTCGCCGTTGCCCGCGAAGCAGGGGGCGCTCCCCATGACCCGCACCGGAGGAATCCTGGTGGCCTTTCGGTGCTCATGTGGAGACCGGCCTCGCTTGGCGTTGAATCCTCGGCGAGCCCGTCCGTCATAGGATGGCGGCTTCGATTGCGACCGCATATCACCCCAGATGACCTGCGGTCGAGGCAAGCAGCCGATTGGCTGGCAGCGGCCACTGCAGCGGAGCATGTAGCGGGTGTCCTGCAGGTGCGAATCTGATTTAAGTTAGGGGGAATTGGCTCCCCGGGCGTCGATTTGCGCACCTGGTAGGTCAAAGTTCTCAACAGCTGAATCCCGTTGGGAGCTCCCAACCGACTCGACTCTTCGGCCGAATCGAAGAAACGATTAACCTTTACGGCAATAGATGTGTATTGGTCGATTTGCCGTAAACGAGAGGACCGCCGTGAAACAGCAAGCTGCAACGATAGACGCTGCCATGCCGTCTCCCGAAACGGGCTCCGCCATCGGCGAGCACGCTGCGATCCTGCGCTCGCAGCTGCAAGCGATGGCTGCAGCCTTTTATCCCCCGAGCGCCGAGAAAGTGCTGCGCCGGTTTTCCTCCGGCGAGGCCGCAAAACTGCTAGGGATTTCGGACAGCCGGCTGCGCCAGCTGTCCATCGACGGGCAGGGGCCTCAGCCGGAAGTCACCCAGTATGGTCGCCGCTCCTATTCGCTCGCCGATATCCACGCGCTGCGCGAGTTCTTTGACGAGACTACGAAATCAGGCCGGAAATTCTCCCCGCGCCGCCAGGGTAACGAGCACCTTCAGGTGATCTCCGTCGTCAACTTCAAGGGCGGATCCGGCAAGACCACGACTTCCGCTCACTTGGCGCAGTACCTGGTGCTCAAGGGCTACCGGGTATTGGCGGTCGATCTCGATCCGCAGGCCTCCCTGTCGGCTCTGCACGGTATCCAGCCCGAGATCGATGTCGGTTCTGGCGAGACCATCTACGGCGCGATCCGTTACGGCGACGAGCGCTGCGCGCTCTCCGATATCATCAGGCCTACTTATTTTACCGGCCTCGACATCGTGCCGGGCAATCTTGAGCTGATGGAGTTCGAGCACGAGACGCCGAAGGCTCTCACGTCCCGGCAGCGGGACTCGATGTTCTTCGAGCGCGTGGCGCAGGCGCTCGACAGCGTGGCCGACAACTACGATGTGGTGGTGATCGACTGCCCGCCTCAGCTGGGCTTCCTGACGCTCTCGGCGCTGTGCGCAGCGACCTCGCTTCTGATCACCGTCCATCCGCAGATGCTCGACGTGGCCTCCATGTCGCAGTTCCTCGCCATGACGGACGATCTTCTGGAGGTCGTGCGGGGCGCCGGTGGTCAGATCCGCTACGACGCTCTGCGCTATCTGATCACGCGCTATGAGCCTCAGGACGGACCGCAGACCCGCATTACCGCGCTGCTGCGCAATCTCTTTGGCGATGCGGTTCTTACGAGTCCGATGGTCAAGTCATCGGCTGTCTCGGATGCGGGCCTTACCAAGCAGACCCTCTATGAGGTCGGCCGAGAATCCATGAACCGGCAGACCTATGACCGCGCCATCGAGGCATTGGATGCGGTCAACAGTGAGATCGAAACGATGGTTCGTAAGTCGTGGGGGCGTGCAGCATGAGCCGTAAGAGTGCAATGGATGCCATCTTCTCGGCGACGAAAGCCCCTGAAAAGTTGGGAGCTCCCAACTCCGCTCCCGGAACTCCGCCACCGCGCGTTCGCTCCGGTGCGATCGCAGCCATGGGCGGTGCGCTCCAGCAACTCACCGAAATCCGCGACCAGGTGGAGTCGGGCTCGGCCGTCGTCGAGCTTGATCCGGCCTTGATCGACGGCTCGTTCGTATCGGATCGTCTGGACGACAGCACCGACACGTCCATTGACGCACTGGTTGAGAGCATGCGGGAAAGCGGCCAGCAGGTGCCGATCCTCGTGAGGCCTCATCCGGACGATAAGAGCCGTTACCAGATCGCCTACGGCCACCGCCGTGTCAGAGCGGCAGCACGACTCGGCGTGAAGGTGAGGGCAGTTGTTCGTGACCTCTCCGACCACGAGCTGGTGGTCGCCCAGGGCAAGGAGAACCTGGACCGTCGCGACCTCTCGTTCATAGAGAAGGCGTACTTCGCCTATCATCTGGAGAAGCTGAACGTCGATCGCTCCGTCATCGTGCGGGCTCTCTCGACCGACAAGGCCGATCTAAGCCGGTACATCGCAATCGCCAAGGCCATCCCGTTCACCATCGCATCGGCGATCGGTCCCGCCCCAAAGGCGGGCAGGGCCCGCTGGGTCGCGCTGGCGGAAGCCTTGAACGTGCCCCATGCCAGGAAGGCTGCAGAAAGTGCCATCGCAGAGCCGTCGTTCGCTAAACTGGACAGCGATGGCCGCTTTGCGCGGGTCTTCTCGGCCGCATCCAAGAAGCCTTCGTCCGAGAGCTCCCAGCCTGGGAAGCCACGGACGATTTCAACCACTTCTGGTCAAAAGATCGCCAAGGTCAGCCAAGCTGGCCGCGATCTGAAGATCAGTGTCGATCAGGGATTCGACGTGGATTTCGCAGCGTACCTGATCGAACAACTTCCGAGCCTGGCGGAGGCCTATGCCGAGTCACGGCAGGAGGAGATCAAGTGATGTAACCGCGGCAAAGCAAAAGGCCCTTGGAGCTGGTAACTCCAAGGGCCTTTGGATCTCATCGCCACTGGTGATGGCAGACGAAGCAGTCTCGCAGCTCTTTTATGCCATCCCAGCGAATCAGGTGTCAAGGAAAACACCGACTCCGGTGAACGATCCTGCTTTGCCCTCGTAAAGGAGGGTAGGGTGCAGATTGCATCGACAGGAGGCCGACGGCTGGTTCATGCCGCCTTGGCCGCGAAGAAGCTCGCCGTGGAGACGGGCCGTACCGTCACACGTAAAGAACTATCGGCTGCGGCCCGAGATGCGGAGAAAGCGTTGGCCTTGCGTCCGGCGCAACGCCTCGTGCTGTCCGAGCTCGTCGCTTGCTGGGGCGAGCAGGAGTGGGAAAAGTTGCTGGTGTGGCCGTCCAACGACCATCTGGCAAGTCGCACAGGGCTGAATGAGCGCTCGATCCGGCGCATCCTGGCGCAACTCACGGAGCTCAAGCTGATCGTACCCAAGGATTCACCTAACGGAAAACGCTTTGCGATCCGGGATCTCGCCGGCACCATCACCGACGCCTATGGCTTCGATCTGACCCCGGTCTATGCCAGGCGAGGGGAGTGGGTCGCAATGCTGGCAGAGCAGAAAGTTCTGCGTGAGATCCGCAAGCGCGCCTATGACGAAGTCACGGTGGCCCGTAGAGCGACAGAGGAGGCCATCAGCGCCCTTGTGGAGCATTTCCCGGCCGTAGACCGTTCAGAGCTTGAAAGCCGCTACAATGAACTTCTAAGCCGGACGCCGGCCCGCTCCACGGCCGAACTTCCCGTAGGGCTGATGCAGGCATGGCAGGACCTGAGAAACACGATTGAAGAAGTCTTTTATCAGACCGGCAATGGCGGACTCAGAGTCATTCACAAAGAAACATACAACGGATCTCCCAGTGAGCCTTGTACAAAAGGCTTTCCGAAGAAAGCTGAGGCGGTTCTGTCTAACGAACGGCCGGCTGAGCATCTATCACCGACTTTGATCATTGAGGCTTGCCCTGCGATCAATGATTACGGGCGTCCCATTCGCGATATCGCTGACATAGTAGGGGCAGGGCGGTACCTGAGGGCGTCTCTCGGGGCACACGAGAGTGCCTGGAACGAGGCTGTCGCGGATATCGGTCCGGTCGGAGCCGCAGTGGCCGTTCTGTACGTTCTGCAGCTTTACGAAGACGACGTTTCAAGCGGCAGTTCGCGTATCAAGAACCCGGGCGGGTATTTCCGGGCGCTTGTGCGGATGATTAAAGCCGGAAAACTTAACCTCGAGGTTGAGTTGCTCGCGATGCGGCGAAGGCGAATGAGTTGATATGGAGTCTCGTTTGTTCGCCAGGAAAGGGAGCTTCTGTGATGCAGATCAAGGTCTGTTGCATGATCGCCAATGTGGGCATCCATTGAACTATGCCAAGCCATTCAGGCGGATGAGCGAAGCATTGCGACTGCATGGAGATTGGTTCGCCGCCGGCAGTTTATGTTTCGCGCCGTCAGGGCCCGTCCCAATGAGAAACTCAGGCAGGGGAGGAGTCCTGCTGCCAGTCTCTCAGCAGGTCTTCGAACATGGAAGGAGGGGTGAGGAAAGCATCCCATGAGGGACTTCGTTTACTAGCCGGCACCGACAGGGCTTCTCATGGGGCGCCGAACGTGGCTTAAAATAAGGTATTCTGGAGCCCTGTGTGCCCGAAGATTCAGGCAGGACCTACGCTTTTGAGGCCAAGGGCCTTCGATCGACGTGATGGCGTATCCGCTCCCGTGACACAATGCGGATACGTTCATCGAACCGTAGCAAACGCTTGCTTTGCTACCTATCCCTAAGCTAGGTTTCGTGATGTCAATAACTTAGATGTGGGGCGCAAGCGTGGCTTTCGGAGGCAGGGCAGAGGAGTTCGATACGCCGGTCCTGCCTGCCTATGCTCTGCCCGAGCTGCCGTGGGAGCGCATCGCC